>Ga0208547_1000994_pt1 | contig 15852 bp, 14 predicted proteins | sample DEB08_DNA_5_FD_185501 | JGI IMG/M metagenome (GOLD analysis project Ga0208547, IMG submission 185501) | Aqueous microbial communities from the Delaware River and Bay under freshwater to marine salinity gradient to study organic matter... | ecosystem: Environmental > Aquatic > Marine > Coastal ...
TGGTAATAGTAATCAGCGTGAATCGGCTATTGCTCTTGGAACGTGTGCTGGAGAAACGGATCAAGGGACTTTTTCTGTTGCGATAGGTGTAGAAGCTGGTAATACGAATCAAGGTGCTGAATCTATTGCGGTTGGATGGCTGGCTGGTAATAGTTATCAAGGTGATTTTTCGGTTGCTATTGGAGAAAATGCAGGTCAAACAAATCAAGGTAATCTTTCAGTTGCTATTGGAACTGCGGCAGGAAAAACTAATCAAGGAGAATACGGTGTTGCTATTGGAGATTATGTTGGTCAAACGAATCAATGTGATTATGCTGTGGCGGTTGGATGGTATGCAGGTCATTCTAATCAAGGTTTTCAATCCGTTGCAATCGGACAATTAGCGGGTAACGATAATCAAGGTGATGGTGCTCTTGCGATTGGAAATAAAGCAGGACAAACAGATCAGGGAAAACAATCCATTGCTATTGGGAATCAGGCAGGAAAAACTCTACAAGGAACGACCTCACTGGCGATTGGTGAATTTGCGGGAGTAACTAATCAGGGTGATGCGTCAGTTGCCTTGGGAAATCAAGCAGGGGAAAATAATCAAGGTGATACTAGTGTGGCTCTGGGAAATTTTGCTGGTCATGATAATCAAGGTAAAGGTGGTGTGGCGATTGGATGGTTAGCTGGAGTATGTGACCAAGGTGATGTATCGGTTGCTATAGGTAATAATGCTGGTAAAATAAATCAAGGTGGTGCTACAGTGGCAATTGGATGGCAAGCGGGAACCAATAATCAATGTGATCAGAGTATCGCAATAGGTGAATTAGCTGGTAATACAAGCCAAGGAAATCAATCGATCGCGGTGGGTTACCAGAGCGGACAAAATAATCAAGGTGGATCTGCAATTGCTATTGGTTTCGAAGCTGGTCTTACAAATCAATGTGATAACGCTGTTGCGATTGGAAGTGGGGCTGGTGCAACCAGACAAAATAAATTTGCGGTGGCTATAGGTCAAGAAGCAGGTGAAACAGATCAGTCTGCTAATTCAGTTGCTGTTGGTCCATTTGCTGGTAATACAAGTCAAGGAAATCAATCGATCGCGGTGGGTTACCAGAGCGGACAAAATAATCAAGGTGGTGCTACAGTGGCGATTGGATGGCAAGCGGGACAAAATAATCAAGGGGATAAAAGTATTGCAATAGGTCAATTAGCTGGCGATGATAATCAAGGCGAACGTTCTATTGCAGTGGGTTACCAGAGCGGACAAACAAATCAAGGTATAAATGCTGTTTCTATTGGTTATGAAGCAGGCATTGATAATCAGTGTGATAATGCTGTTGCGATTGGTTTTAGAGCGGCTACAACAAATCAAGCTAAAGATGCTATTGCGATTGGAACTGAGTCAGGTTTGACTCAACAATCTAGTGATGCTATTGCTATTGGTTATTCAGCAGGTCGAAATGAACAAGGTGTTACTGGTATTGCTATAGGACGTTTTGCTGGTAATAATAATCAAGGTGATAATACAGTTGCAATTGGATGGCAAGCGGGAAGTATAAATCAATGCGATGATGCTATTGCTCTTGGAACTAGTGCTGGAAAAACGAATCAATCTAAATTTGCCATTGCTATTGGAAATAATGCAGGTTTCGAAAATCAGGATAGTAATACTATTGCGATTGGGAGTGGGGCAGGCACTACTAATCAAGGTAGTGTTGCTATCGCGATTGGAGATGAAGCTGGTAATAAAGATCAAGGTAATACTGCTATTGCGATTGGAGTTAATGCTGGTAATCTTAACCAAAATAACTACGCAATTGCAATTGGCAATAAAGCAGGTGAAAATAATCAAGGTGGGTATTCGATTGCAATTGGTTATAAAGCAGGTGAAAGTAATCAATGTGATAATACTATAGTTCTTAATGCAACCACCAGTGAACTTGAACCTGAAGATGAGAATCGTTTTTATGTAAAACCTATACGAAATTTAGCAGGAAATACTACTGATTTTTATCAACTTTATTATAATCCAGATACTGGCGAAATTGCTTATAATAATCCATAAACACCATAAACACATCTTAGGTTCATTTGAATCCTTTATTTAGTAAAAAAAATAAAAATATTTAATTATTTTTATTTTTTTTTATTATTTTATTATTTTATTATTTTATTTTTTTTATTTTAAGCAAAATCTAGAATATTATAACGGGGATGGTCGAGTTGCTCCTTCAGTTGATTAAAGGGAGTGGTACTTTGGAGTGCTTCGAGACCCTTTTGGGCAAACTCATTGAGAAGCACAGGACTGAAACCTGCAAACATGGTGACATTGGGTGTGGTTGATAGCGATGGGAATCCATCTTCCTTCTGAAGATTCCAGAAGATGATGTGTCCTGGCTTGTAGGGTTCACCGATAGCACGCATACCAGCCTCGGCATAGCGCTTGGTAATATTTTTCCACATAGTATCAGTCACATTCTCGTTTTGATAAGAGTCAATCTGCATATCCGAAAGCACGAGAAGCTTGAGATTTGCTACCTCGGCAGCAGGTAGCTTCAGTTCAACACACTTGTCTAGAATCATTGTCAGTGCTGCTGTAAAATTGGTGCTTCCACACCAGTCGTTTCTATAACGCCACAGGGTCTCGGTCATTTCACTCAGTGTATTGTTTCCATCGAAATTCATCCACTGTGGTCTTGTCGAGAATGTCATTGCCCGCTTTCCAATACAGGACTTTGTTGCTACAGCAAGACCAATACCAATTGCGGCATAGAATGCATTACCGCTCCCCGATAGCATCGAACCCGAAAGGTCAATCATAGGAATCATGCTTCCCATATCTCCCAGTTTCTCGAGCATGTTTTCCCATTGGAGGTTCAGCACTTGTCTCTGGGTTGATGATATATAAGATTGCATCATACTCCACGCATCCTTTGCGATGACCTCGAAACCGACGCGCTTTCCCTTGATGGTCTCACCCTTTTCGATGGTCGTATTGACGAAAGCATCAAAGTTTTCGGCTGCTTGGATGCGGTCACGATTGTCGCTTCGGGTTGAACCATCCTTCTTTTTGTTCATAAATGCTCGAGTCTGCTTTCGCATAGTGATAGAAGTCACATCATTCTTGAAGTCAATCATAGACCACTCACCCGCACACTGACGAATCTGTGGAGTGTTGAGCTTCTTATTGAGTGGTGTAAGCACCTTTTGGCGGTAGTGTGTGTAACACTTGCGCCGAGCTCGTTCCTTGCTGTCAACAGTCTTTGCTGTTTCCATATACTCTGAGAAGTAATCTTCGGCTAGAGCACGGTAGAATGACTTGAATGGCGTGTCTCCCTTCTTACATGCATTTTCACGAGAAACCCATCGTGCAGCTAGTGATGGATTTCCACTCGTGATATCTTCTCGAAGTTGATTGTTGACTAGGCGAATGAGAAAGTCGAGCATCTTTGGGGGACAACGTTCACCGCCAAATACTTGCCAAAAGAACTTGATGTCCTTCCATGAACCATATGGGTGAGTGCTTGTTACACCCTCCTCTGTAGTCATTGGAATTGGAGTGACATAATACTTGATCATCTTGAGTGCCTCTTCAGGGTAAATACGATACCATTGACGAATGTATTCGCGTCCAATGGAATACTCTCCCTTTCCATTCTCAATATCACGGGTCTGGATCACCATCCGTCGCATCATATCTAGAAGATGTTGTGCCTCGGTTTCTTGAATGAGGTTTGTCGTTGTTGTCGTTGTGTGCTGTGATTGGGATGGGGATGCTAGATTATTCAGCTTGGATACTATGGAATAGAAGCGCTCTCCTAGATTCTTGACACCATCCTTACTGGTGCGAACCGTCTGAAATGAAAGTTGAACGATTTCTTCGCGAATATCATTTGACCAACCATACTCTGCGTGTCCATTCTTACCTGTTCTGATAGGGGTGTGGGTGTCAAGTGCGGAAACCAGTGCAGTGGCCATTGTTTATAATTCTTGTGTGTTTGCTTTAAGTCCTTTAGCGTTGTCTATTACGACGGGTGTGACGCGAAGGAAATACTTGTATCTTTTTGGTCTTATTAGATTTCAATTTTTTGTTACTTTCGCGAAATATAAAAAAAAGGCTGTTGGTTGATTCAAAAATGGCATCTGTGTTGTCAAAGGAGATGGATTCTATCTTAATTTCTTGAAAGAAAGTCGTATAATCGGTGTTTTTGTTGATATCTTTTACAATGTAAGAGAGAAGGCTTGTTAGTTCGTGTTTTTTTCTATTATCTAAAATAAGACGGATAATCTCATCTTTTGTGAGAACATTATTGGTTAATTGGAAGATTTCTTGGTTTATTTTTTGAATTACATTATCAGAGTTCATATATAAAAAAACTAATTTAAGAGTGCGGATCTTTTTGGAGGTTTCTTTATGAATATCATAATTTTTTATCCATTCATCATCAAATTCCATTTATTTCTTTAATTAATGTGTAATGAGAAATATTACATATTAATTAAACTCATATCTAGCAGTTGTTAATTATAGTCGTATGTGATTTCGTCTTCACTGCTGTCGTCGCTTGTTGGTGCTTCATCTAACATTGCTAGTTTATCTTCGAGTTCCTGGTCTTTTTTGATAGCATCGAGTTCCCAAGCATTTACGTAAGTGGGTCCGTTTAGTTCTTCGTCTAGATCCTGATAGTATTCGTGACGTTCGATCATATTATAATAAGCATTGTGTATGCGTATTTCCTTCATATAGTCTACATATTGTGATATATCATAATAACGCTCACTGTGTTCTCCCACTAAAAATTTAGGGTTTTTGTTTTTGCGGATATGAATCCATCCATCAGGAATTTCCTTAATGATTTCTTCCTTTGGTTGAGGAATAAATAAAGATGAAGCGTAATTCATGTTTGTTGTGATTCCTGATGGTGATGAAGGAGTAATTGTTTCATTCCTAAAGGATCCTAATGTTGGAAAACTCTCGACTGAATCTACAATGAGTGGTTGTGATTTTGATTTTGATTGTGATAATTGTAATTTTGATTGTGATTTTGTGTTTTTCTTAGTTAGTGTTACATGAAAAGTATTTTTATTTGAGTTATTACGCTTATTGGGTGGGACGTAGGCCATTGTTCTGGAAAGAATGGAATCAAAGTGCGCTTATGTGATTATATTAATATAATTATATTATTTCAATTTTAAGTTAAAGATAAAAAATATATAGTATATGTCTTCTAACAGCCAACCTTCCCTTAAATTAAGAAATTACTATTAATTCGCCAATAATAACCGTTTATAGAAGACTGCAAAAACTACCTTATTCAATATCATCTTTTCTAAATATCAAAAGATGATATTTATATATCGTTAATGTTAATTGTATTACTATCGGTCATATTACTATCGGTCACTATGTTGAATTCGGCTTCGCCATCTACTTCGGCTTCGCCATCTACTTCGGCTTCGCCATCTAATTCGGCTTCGCCATCTACTTCGGCTTCGCCATCTACTTCGGCTTCGCCATCTACTTCGGCTTCGGTTGGAAGTTCAACATTTCGATAAAAGTTTACAACTTCGTCATCATCCTCTATATTATCAATAACACTGTTAAGGCTAGCAAACTGTTTCCATTTATGTTTTAGTGATGTTTCCTTTTGAATAATATTCTTCTTTTCTAGTTCATTATAGACTTCCAGTAGGTCAGTTTTTTCTAGTTTTCCCTCTTTGGGTTTTTCAAAATCACGACGACCTACAAGACACCATGTTCCTCGAGAAAGAATATTACCGCGTTTGCCACGACCTCGAAATTTATTGCGAATGATGCAGATGCGCTCTTGACCGTCGATACATATAACTAAACACATTCCATTTCCAAGCAGTTTGGAGCAACACGCATAAAGTTCATCACTGTCGGTAGCTAATCGCGTTTTTGTGGTCGTCGATGATTCGGTGTATGCCGATTTTCGTGCATGTTTTTTTGCCTTGTTACCCCCTTTGATGTTCTTCACCATTGTAGTTAAAGTATACTCATTCCTATTGTTTAATTCAATTTTGTTGAATTATTTGGTGCCTTATATTCAGTGCCTTATATTCAGCGATTCTTTTATGAATAAATTTTTTTTCTCTCTAAGATATATAACTATGAGCGCATGGATGAATCACGTTAAGAAGCTTAAGAAGCAACACCCCAGCAAATCCTTAAAGGATGTCTTGAAAATGGCATCAAAATCTTATAAGAAGGGAGGTATGAGCTGTGGAACAAAAAAAGGAGGTAAAACAATGAAAAAGAGCAAGAAGGGAGGTATGAGCTGTGGAACAATGAAGAAGAGCAAGAAGGGAGGTATGAGCTGTGGAACAAAAAAAGGAGGTAAAACAATGAAAAAGAGCAAGAAGAGCAAGAAATCGCGCAAGTAAATAAGTAAATTATTGCCATTTAGTATTGTGATTTGATTTTCTGAAAATAACGATTTTTAAATGTTTTCTTAAATTTCACTGCAATTTCTGTTTCTGACAGATTTTTCTGTGTATAAAGACGGGTTATCTCCTTTGTGATATCATTTTTGTAACGTTCGCAGTAGTCATCGAACGCTGAAGATGGTTTGAAATCAGGACAACGCAAGGATACTAGTATATGATTATCCATTGATTCAATAATTTTGCTATCTAGGCTCACATAGGTTCTGCGCTCTTTTGGTTCAGTGGTGGTGTTCTTCTTTTTACGGAAATAGTATCGCGCACTTTTATACATCTTGTCTTGAGGGTTTCCATTATAACCACTCTCATTGAGAAGGTTGGATTCGGAATGGACCAAGTTTTTAAATCGTTCTAACCATTCATTCCATGCTTCTTTGAAGCAGTGGCGATTGTCAAAGCGATGAAGCTGTGCGAAAGCATGAAGTTCCTTTTGAAATTCAGATGTGAACTTGTAACGGAACGTGGTTGGTTTGAAAGCGTCCATTGTTTAGGATATAATGATACTGAAATACTTACTATTTTAGCATTTCAATTTTTAGAGACTTATTATAAAGTATGTATCAAGTGTGTCAAATACCGTATTACGATTCGGTTCATCAGTGTTATAAACAGATTATTACAATTCATCCGCAACCCCAAGGGGCATTGATACAGATTACCAGACGGATCCCTCCGTCGAAGTTGTCGCCTTTTAAACACTATTCGCAATGTAGTATTTATCCACAATGTTTTTATGCGGTTATGAACCCAACGCGTCCGTGTGATTTTTTGACAGTGGAAGAACTTCCTTTGTTTTTTGGTTTTCTCTCTAAAGAGGGATATAGTATTGATAATCAATTGACGAAACTGATGATGAAAGCTAATACTCAGATCAAGAATACATTATTATTTTATATAATTGAAATAAATAATTCCTAATGTAGTATCTATATAGTCAAAGTATGAATGATTATATAGATGGCTTATCTGAAAATGAGAAGAAAGCCATGGAAATTGCGAAAGCACATTTAGAAAGTTCATTCTCATTAGAAAAAAGTATTGGTTACATAAAATTTAGTGAAAAAAAGGAAAATAAGGAAAATAAGAAAACATAAATTTTTTTGTTTTTATTATTTGATTTGTGTTCGCTTCTTCTTTACAGTTTTTCTTGAGTTGTTAGGATTTTTTAATGTTCTAGTTGGTTGATTTTTTTGTTGCATTTGGACTCTTGGTATAGGTCTTGATTGTAGTTGTGCTTGTGGTTTAGGTCTTGATTGTAGTTGTGCTTGTGGTTTAGGTCTTGATTGTGGTTGTGCTTGTGGTTTAGGTCTTGATTGTGGTTGTGGTTTTGACACTGATTGTGCTTGTGGTTTAGGTCTTGATTGTAGTTGTGGTTTAGGTCTTGATTGTGGTTGTGGCACTGGTTGAGGTCTTGATAATTGTAGTTGTGGTTTAGGTCTTGATTGTGGTTGTGGTTTAGGTCTTGATTGTGGTTGTGGCACTGGTTTAGGTCTTGATTGTAGTTGTGGTTTAGGTCTTGATTGTAGTTGTGGTTTAGGTCTTGATTGTGGTTGTGGCACTGGTTGAGGTTGTGGCACTGGTTGAGGTTGTGGCACTGGTTGAGGTTGTGGCACTGGTTGAGCTGCAGGCTCTTGAGAAATTCTGTTATCTTTTTGGGGTGTAACTACATTGGTCTGGAGTGGTATACTATCACGAGAGTCGTATATTCCTTGACGTTGTAGTTTATCAAAGGTTTCTAAACTCTTATTCATATTTGAGACAGCATTTTCACCACGTGCTATAAGATTTGCATATCTATTCGTGGCATCATCTGTTATATCTAAAACATTGCCTGTGAGTTTATTGCCTAGATTGGTTATTTTGTTAAGATTTTCTTCTGCTAGTTTTATATTTTTCATTACCCCATTGAATCCTGATAGGGGAACAGAACCTAAAATTAAAAGACCACCTAGTCCAGGTATTTCGGCCAACGCGGCCATAATCACATCAACTACTGAACTTGATAATGTTTTACTAGTATTTTTGGCGATTTCAGACATCATACCTAAACTACGATCCGTCATTTCAAGAATAGGTTCTTCAACCGCATCCATTATTTCACTTGATAGAACATTGAATGCATCACCACTTTCTTTGATAAGTTTTTGAAATTCAGGGTCTTCAGCAAGTTCTTTTAAAATAAAGGCTAGTTTATTTGCTTTCATGAATAGTGCTTGTTTTGCTTCATCATCTGTCATATCAAGTAAATTTGGAATCATCATGTCAATAATCTCGTTTATTGCGTCTGCTGTTATATTTTTGGCAATACCAAAAACTTCACTTGTTATTCCATCAACTATTTCTTTTGTTATACTAGAAGGTCTAGAAGATTTGGAAGGTATGTTAGAGACACTAGATGGATTAGGTCCTAATGTTCTTTGTGCTACTTCTCTGGCTCTTTTCTTTACTGCTTCTTTTAGTGGAACTCCTATAATACTTGGTTGAGTTTCCATGATATATTATCATTCGGTTTTATTTTTAATCATTTCTTTGTATTTTGAAAATGACATTTCAATTGCCTCATTCACTTTTTTTTCTTTTTTTGATGTATAATCATTAATTGTTCCACAAAATTTATATTTATTCATAATCTTTTCAATCTCATTATTATTTTTTTCTTTCACTTCTGGATTTTTTTTATAAGTAGCAAATACACTCTTTTGGGGTGGTGCATCTGGTGCATCTGGTTCTGCATCTGGTTCTGCATCTGGTTCTGCATCTGGTTCTGCATCTGGTGGTGCATCTGGTGGTGCATCTGGTTCTGCATCTGGTGGTGATGATCGTGTTAATTTATTTGTAAGCCACGTATAATAACTTTCACTGCTATCTTCTGGTTCTGCATCTGGTTCTGCATTTGGTTCTGCATTTGGTTCTGCATCTAGTTCTACATCTGGAACTAATGGTTCTTCTCTATAAAGCACTTTACAATCGTGATCTATAACAAACTTCTTGGAAACAATATCTAAAAATCGAATTGGAATATTGCGGTTATTGCTATAATAGTAAAAGGCTTTGTCTTCTTGTGAGTAAGTCATTAGAACCTCACCACTAGGAGTCGTGACACTACTTGCGTATGACTCTAAAACTTTTTGTTCGGGTAGTTCCTTTGGCTTGATATTGTTAAACTCTTCAAGAAACATTTCTTCAAATGGTAATGAGTTGGTATTGTTGGTGTCGTTGGTGTCGTTGGTGTCATTGTTGTCATTGTTGTCATTGGTGTCATTGGTGTTGATATCATCAAAAGTGACTAATATATTTTTGTTATTAAGGGTATGACTTGTTAAAAACAGTGCTATTCCAACCCCTACCATAATGTTTCCTGTAAGCATAATTATTTGCATCATAACTGTAAAAATCCACATAATCACTATTCCTATATACCATAATGTACTATTATTTAAATGTCTTTACTAAAAACTTGTTGAAGTTCCTTTTGGAGGTCGGGAACCTTAATACGAATATAATTCTTGTTGTGATTGTTTGGATGGAGACACACTAAATACATGTCGGTGACAGATTTATCATATTTTTCTTCAAGGATTTTTTTATAGGTGTTTAGCTGAAGCGCATAGTGCCAAAAATTGGTATCTGGAAGATGATCCAGTTCAGCGGTAGTTGCATATTTATTCCAAGCATTTATTTTTTTAATTTCCTTACAGCGTTTCCAATCGTAGATTTGAAGAGTTCCATCAGGATTTTCGAATATCATATCAATTGAACCAGCGAGACGATACTTTTCGTGGTAGACCATCCACTCCGTGCGGTATGGCTTGAGCGTGGTTCCAATATCTTTCTGAAACTGCATAAAGTAAGAGAATTCAATACTGGAATTGGTGTTTTTATAGCACTCGTTATAAAAACACTCAATATCGTAATGCATCTGGGTGCCTGCATTAGCGGCTTCATCTCGGTTGCTATCCCACAATGCCTTTATTTCTTGTGGAGTCTTTCCGTAGTATTTATTATTATGCCAGTTTTTGGATGACATCATGTTCTTGATAATTTTGTCAGCATCGAATTTTTCGAAATGATTGTGGACCCAGGTGGTGACCGATGTGAATGACGAATCTCCATGAATTGTGTAGATATGGGGTCCTTCGTCAAATGTGATGTGTGAATCCCTCGAATGCTTATTTCTCTCTTCGAGTAGCATCTGGAACCTTTATTCTATATCTAGTAATCTAGTTTTATATCCTAATGTATGTATTAACCATTTACCTTCTGGAACCCACAAGAGAGAGAGAGAAGAGTAGCGCGACTGAAGTTTAACTAAAAGATTTTGGGGTTCTAAAACAATATCGATATCGACCAATGACTCTTTATCGGCGTTTATACAAAAATGTATCATATAGAGATATTCGTAATCGGTGGGCGACCAATCTGCGGTGTAGTTTCTGTATGCATTTAAATGGATTTTGCCTGTGGCATTTATTTCTTGACAGTCAATTACGAAATGATTACATTTATTGTAGTCTTCCGTATCTAGGACAGTAATTGGTTCCAGTATTAATTTATTGACTCTTGAAAACTGTGTAGACGTTTTTAGTGTTTTGTTGATATGGAGATTACCTGGCATACTGACATTATTTTTATCGATATTAACAGCATTGTTGATAGTGAGGGGTCCATTGGATGGGATACACACGGAATTGTATTTGGTGTGGATATTTATTCGATCAGTCGTTACCATCATATCTTTACTATTCATCATAAGTAGAGAACTTTCGATAATGTCTGCATGTAGAATTTCGGTTTCAACCCGTTTGAATATTTTTTCTTTGTCGTCCACAAAGGGACGGATTCCTCCGTTCATATTACGAGAGAGATGTTCTTGTGATGTTGAGGTGGTAGTATTTACTTTGAATGCTGCTTGTTTTTTCCAACTCATAAGTATTTAATTATTTCTACGTAAATGTATTTAATTATTTATAGGGTAATTATATAAATGTATGGAAGTAATCAAAATGCATTAGGTAAAGTTGAAAAAAATAAAAAGGTAATGGAAGGGGATTGTATTTTTCCGTTTACTTATAAATACAATACACATAATGAATGTGTGGCTACAGAGAAGGGAGATATCTGTGCTACTTCGGTGACTGATCGAGGAACATTGAAAACGTATGGGTATTGTCAGAGAAAAACATTAAAGAAAAAAAATAAATTGAAAGTAAAAAGTAGTGTTAAAACAATGAAAAAGTCTAAGTCGTCGATGGATGGGTCTAAGTCCTCGATGGATGTCTCTAAACCTAAACCGCCCTATAATGATGCGTTTATTTCACTGTTGGGACAATTGGAAAAATTGATGGTTCGTAAAGGCGAACCGATGCGGGCACGAGCATATCAAAAGGCACAACAGTCGCTTATATTGTATGATAAAAATATTACTACTATTGAAGAGATTGCAGATCTTAAAGGAATCGGTAAGACAATTTTGACAAAGTTTCAAGAGTTTATTGACACTGGAAAATTAAAGGCGATCGAGCAAGAAAAAACAAATCCTTTGCTTATTTTTACAAATATTTATGGAGTAGGACCAAAAAAGGCTCAGGAGCTTATTGGTAAAGGAATTGTTGACATTGCTGGATTGCGTAATAATCAGGATGAACTGAATGATAAGCAGAAATTAGGGTTGCAGTATTACGAAGATATTGAAGAACGGATTCCACGCAGCGAAATTGATGAGTATAATAAAATATTGAGCGGTGTGTTTCGTGGCTTGGGGTTTGACGAGGCTTCGATGGAGATTGTGGGGAGTTATCGGCGTGGGGCGAAGGAATCTGGAGATATTGATGTTATTATTACGGATAAAGCGGATAATCCAGCGTTATTGTCTGAATTTGTAGCTAAGTTGGTAGAGGATGGTATCCTACTCCATAAGTTGGCTGACGGAAAAACAAAGGTTTTGGGGATTGCGCGGTTACCTGGAAAGAAAATAGCGCGTCGTTTGGATTTATTGTATACACCTCCTCAAGATTATGCATTTGCGATTCTCTATTTTACGGGAAGTAAGATTTTTAATACCGTGATGCGTCAACGAGCACTGGATAGAGGTTTTACATTGAACGAACACGGCATTTATAAAATGGTTTCGGGTAAAAAGGGAGCTAAGGTGAATCAGTCTTTTCCAGATGAAAAATCTATATTTGATTTCTTGGAAATGGAGTATAAGAGTCCAGGAGAGAGAAAGGATGCCAGAGCAGTAATAAGTATTGGGGCAGACAAAACCGTTGAAATGGTAAAAACCGTTGAAAAGGAAGTTGTTAAAAAAAAGGGAACGATCAAGAAGAGAAAAGTTTTGGTGACAGGGGTAATCGGAATCATGAAGGATTTTGTAAAAAAAGGTAAGGGGGTGTTGGAAGGTCTCAGCGAACAGCAGTTGGTGGACGTGATTGTTAAAGCAAATGATCTTTACTATAATCATCCAGATAAAGTTATTTTGAGTGACGATCAGTATGATATTATACGCGAGTATCTAGAAGAAAAATATCCAGATAATCCGATTCTTAAGACTGTGGGGGCACCTATCGTGGGTAAAAAGGATAAGGTTGTGTTGCCATTTCCAATGCCTTCGATGGATAAAATCAAGCCATCCACTAAAGCATTAGAGAAGTGGATCGCAAAATATAATAAACCATCATCGTATGAAATCTCGGCTAAGTTGGACGGGACGAGCGGTCTCTACACAACAATTAATGGTGTGGGGAAGTTGTATACGCGTGGCGACGGATTGATTGGTAAAGATATTAGCCATTTAATACCGTTTTTGCGATTACCAGATGCTAAAAAACACGCTGGATTGGTGATACGTGGTGAATTTGTGATCTCGAAGGCAAACTTTGAAAAGTATTTTAAAAGTAAGGGAAGTAAGAATGCACGGAATACTGTGGCGGGTTTGACGAATACGTTGGTAGGGACGACAGATCATACATATGTGGATTATGTAGGATATGAGGTGATGCAACCTGAGATGACACCTGCGAAACAGATGGAGATGATGGAAAAGACCCTGGGAATGATTACGGTGAAACATAAAACAGTAGTGGTTTTAAACGCAGAGATGCTATCGGATTTGTTGGTGGATTGGCGTCAGAATTACACCTATGAGATTGATGGTATTATTGTAGCCCATAATAAAATTTATAGGGAACGGCAAAATAAGAATCCCGAGCATGCGTTTGCGTTTAAGATGGTCTTGTCGGATCAGGTGGCAGAGGCCAAGGTGGTGAATATTCTGTGGACACCGAGTAAAGATGGTTACTTAAAACCGAGGGTTCAGATTGAGCCTGTGGAGTTGGGAGGGGTGACAATAGAGTATGCTACGGGGTTTAATGCGGAATTTATCGAGAAACATAAACTAGGTGTTGGTTCGGTTGTGGAGTTAGTGCGGAGTGGTGATGTTATTCCACATATTCAGAAGGTTATTCGTTCTGCCAAAGAACCGTTGATGCCTGATGTTGATTATGTGTGGAATGATACGCACGTGGATATTATGTTGGTGGATAAGGGGGCGGATGCTGTTGTGCGCGAGAAAAATATTTTGGGGTTTTTCAAGACTCTTGATGTTGAGGGTGTGGGTCCAGGGGTCGTGAAAAAAATGATGAGTGCTGGCTATAGTTCGGTTCCTGCAATTCTACGGATGACGAAAGACGACTTTTTAGGGTTGGAAGGTTTCAAAGAAAAAATGGCGGATAAGGTATATACACATATTCAGAATGGTCTGGCGAATGTAACATTGCCGATGTTAATGAAAGCCAGTAATATTTTTGGACGTGGGTTTGGCGAAAGGAAATTGAAACCCGTATTGAAAAAGTATCCTAATATCCTCGTGGATAAAGAAAGTGATGCAGAGAAAATTGCAAAACTGGTGACAGTTGATGGATGGAGCACCAAGAGTTCGACTGAATTTGTTAAGCATATTGGGGAATTTGTAGCATTTTTGAAGGAGTGTGGACTTTATGAACGCTTTGTGGTAGGAGCGGGTGATGATGGTGTAGGGACGGGTCATGGTGACGGTGTAGGGACGGGTGATGGTCATGGTGATGGTCATGGTGATGGTGTAGATACAACGCATCCTCTTTATGGAAAAAAGGTGGTGATGACTGGATTTAGAGATAAAGAGTTGGCAAAACGCATTGAAAGTGTTGGTGGAGAGATTGGGTCGTCGGTATCAAAAAAAACATTTGTGGTATTAGTGAAGGATTTGAATGAAGACACTGGGAAAGCAGAGCAAGCACGACAATTAGGTGTATCATTGATGACACCAGATGGATTTAAACAGATGTACTTGCTACGATGATTTTGTAGAGTAGATTTTTGAATTGAGTGGGGGTTGCTTCACTCACTTGTGATATTTTATTGCGTTGTTCCATATATGACATTTCTTGAATACTTTCGTGGTTCAGTAGCGCATTATTTTCTTTTGTCATTTTTCGAAATACTTCGCGGAGTTTGGTCTGGATTTTGGTTTGAAGAGCTTTAATTGTATCCTTTTTTAGAGTCGTCCATTTTCCATTGACATAGATATAAATTGTGTTTTTGTTGTTATCAAAAGCATACATAGAATTAGTAGTATCGAGTTTTTCTAGGATGGCTACATAATTTTTGTCGTGCTGTTTTCCTGAATCTTTGATGCTTCTCAATAAAAGGGTTTCGATATCTTTGGCAGTTATTTTTATATGGGTTAACCATGTATTAAATTCTATACCAGATTTGCATTTGAGCGCTGCAGTATAATCATTAGATGTCATAGGGAATATAGGGAATTGGTTTTGTTGGATTTTAATTTCTTTTACTTCTTTTTCGATGGCATCTATTTTTTCGTGGAGTGATTTTACCAAGATTAGGAGTTCATCCATGATTTTGGGGTTTTGTAATGGGTGTATATGATACTTATTATTTATTTAAAATTCAATTTTGCACAAAATATAATATATACATATTGTAATGCCAGTGAATTATTTTGGTTCGCGATTTCGTAAACAAGTTTTTGGAAATCCTAACGATATAACTTACCGAAACTGTAGTAATCGTCCTAATAACTACACTGATGAGAAATGTGTGGGATGTGTGTGTGGTCCGTGTGGTGTGAGTGGTGTGAGTGGTGTGAGTGGTTGTCAGTGTTCTCCATTGCTTTCGTCACAACAGATTTTACAGGCAGAGAATAGACGTATTTATAATGTATCGAGGATACCTGCATCAGAGTTCGCGATGAATTTGGGTTCATTCCATATTTATAATGGTTCACAAGGGCAACGCTGGAATCAGAGCAGTGATCGTGCGATGGAACATGTTACACCTAATCCTGTGCCATCTCATGGCAATAGCACACGGGGGTCGGTAACGCGCCCTAGACCTGGA
>Ga0208547_1000995_pt1 | contig 15839 bp, 15 predicted proteins | sample DEB08_DNA_5_FD_185501 | JGI IMG/M metagenome (GOLD analysis project Ga0208547, IMG submission 185501) | Aqueous microbial communities from the Delaware River and Bay under freshwater to marine salinity gradient to study organic matter... | ecosystem: Environmental > Aquatic > Marine > Coastal ...
TAGTTTAATGCTTCACGCCGGTTTAGGGAGCGTGAGTCGTGTGGTTCCAGAGCCGCACTCGAGTTACAATGCGGGGGGCATTACCGCGCTTACCAACGGTAAGCGCGGTGACGACAATCGCTATGGCGACAGCGAATGGCTTGGCTTTTTAGGGGAGGACATTTCAATAAATCTCGACCTGAAACAAGGCGCAGAAGCTCAGAACCTTAATATGCGCTTTTATCACGGTCCCGGGCAATGGATTTATGCCCCTAAATCAATAAAACTCGAGCTCGTTTACTCAGATGGTCACCAAAAAACAATAACATTGCCTGTTGATGCTCCTGCTAAAAACGGACCGCATGCCCAAACTTGGGCCCTGCCAAATGCACCGGGAACGACACTAAAATCATGCGCGCTCAAGGTCACCCCATATGGGATTATTCCTCAAGGAGAGCAAGGCGCAGGACAAACGGCTTGGACTTTTATTGACGAAATAATTTTTGAAAAATGATTGTAGAGATTTGTGTTCAATCTTTAGACGGCGCTAAAATGGCTCAAGCGTTGGGCGCTGATCGACTTGAATTATGCATGGGTCTGGAGGTCGGCGGGCTGACCCCGAGTATGGGGCTTATTACGCAGGTCAAAAGCCAAACCCAAATTCCAGTCCATGTATTGATTCGTCCGCGTATCGGGGGATTTCATTATTCACCTGAAGAGGTCATTACCATGATTCACGACCTGAGACTCGCGATCGAATCAGGCGCAGATGGCATTGTTATCGGGGCCCTTAATCCAGATTTTACGCTTGATCTAAAAACATTAGAAAGACTGATTCACGAGGCAAAAACCTTAAACCCAAAAATTCATATTACCGCCCATCGCGCTTTTGATTGGGTGCCCAATCCTGCGGATTCAGCGAAATTACTTGGCGATTTAGGATGTCACACCCTGCTTTCTTCAGGCCAAGCCCCTACCGCTCAAGAAGGCTTTGAATTGCTCCAGAGCCTCAATGATCAATTTGGAAATCAAATAACCATAATGCCCGGGTCGGGGATTAATGCACAGAACCGAAGCCTGTTTGCCCAAGCGGGTTTTAAAGCCATACACGCTTCAGCTTCAGCTATGATTACCGAGCGGACACCTGCCACAAATGTTTCTTTTGAAGAGCAACGACAAAAAGGTCAAAGGCGTGAAATTAATCCCGAGTACTTGAAAAACTTACTCCACCCAGGTTGAAAATGGCTTTTCTACCAAAGATGCATTAGTGTATTTTCCTTCTGAGGTCACTTCATCTCCCAACCAATCCGGGCGTTGGAATTGAGTTGTACGCTCAGGTAATTCAACTTCGGCTACAATCAAGCCTTGGTTTTGTCCGTGAAACACATCTACCTCAAAAATACAGTCCTCAAAGGGCACTAAATATCTTGTTTTTTCAATAGGATACGGCAGGCAGAGACCCAGGAGCTGCTCCCCTTCGCGATAATCGATGGATTGTTCCCATTCTACGCGGCTCAAACCGTTATCCAAAGACTTCCCTTTTATGGTGATAAACGCATGACGCTGATCAGAATCCAAATCTCTTGACAGGCGAACCCGCACCACGCGATAAGGGTCCGTGTTTAAATATCCTTGACGCATTTCTACCCGCGTGCTTGCCTGGGCGATAAATGCATCGCTTAGGACCAAAAATTTACGTTCTATTTCCAAGGAAAATCCCATAAGGTGGCATATTAGAATGTCAAAGTTAACAAATCACGCATTAGGGCCGCCGGGCAATTTTGTGTTAAACATTTGTTAGGATGTGTCCAGCGTATAAAAGTGGAACAGCTTTTGAATAAACCAATTTAATCCTTAAAATATTCATCGATATCGGAACACCTCTACTTAATTTTTGTTTCACCTTTAATTCCTTTATCTATGAATGCACTGATTTTTTCTGCCGTTTTTGGCACTGCCAGCTTTTGTTTAGCCTGCGACATCCCAAGTGATGTTCCCCTCCTGACCCCCGATCAACTTAGTCTTGAAACATCTAACACCACGGCAAATCCGCCACAATATCCCGAGACCCAAAACCAAGCTACGGAGACGGTCCCGGAAATGGTATGTGATTTAAGCTCGATTATGAATTCAATAACTTATGCCTACGTCTTAGCGCCAGGGGGGCTTTATCTCAGAGCGCATAATAATCTCCACAGCGAGCGGCTCACACTCATGCCTTGGGGGTCGAAAGTTCTGGTAGAACAAATGCCTCAAGACAATACGATGACCGTGGGAGGAATTCCGGGAGCCATGTATGGGGTGCGTTTTAATGATTTAGAAGGCTTTGCTTTTAGCGGATACCTCGGGCCTTATGCCCCGCCGAGCCATAAAATGAACGCTGCCCAATATACGGCCCACCTGATTGAAAATCAGCCTGAGCATCTAGAATCGTTAGAGATTCCTCAATACACACGTGCCGTCTCGGACGATCTAACTGCGCCTTCTGTGAGTGAGTCCCTGTTTATGCCGCGCATGAATTTGAACCAAGCTTATTTGGTGGCCCAAAGGCTCTTTGGTATTCCGGAAGATATAAAATGTCCCTCTGTAGAAGGCCCCGAAAATGCCGTGTATCCAGACAAAAAACCAAAAAAAGATATATGGAAAAGTGAATTAGCCGTGCGCCGTGCCCATGGGGAAATTCAAGAAATGACCTATGTCTATCGCAGTAAAAACTTTATGAGACGCGTCAGTCTTACCCCAAGAGAGAATGGCGTATTAATTCAAGCCCACGAAGCCAATATTCTTTAAACCTGTGAAATACGCAGGGTGTTAACCATGCCGCGGTCCACGATCGGCATCGCGGCTAAGTTGACTAAAAAGTCCCCCTCTTGAGCATAACCTTCCTTGACGGCAATTTCGTTTATATCACAAACTGTTTCATCTGTGCTGACATGCTTGTCATAAAAATAAGCGCGTACGCCCCAAAGTAAATTCAAACGCGATAAAATGCGGCGATTTGAAGTGAACACCAGGATGTGTGCCGATGGACGCCATGCAGAAATTTGGAAAGCCGTATACCCACTGTTGGTTAAGGTACAAATGACCTTAGCATCAATTTCGCCGGCAATTTTAGCCGCGTGGTGACAGACACTTTTTGTAATGTATCTATTGGTGCGAATCCCAGGTGGCTCATGGGGTACTTTAATTAATGGACTATTTTCTACCGTACGACAAATACTAGCCATTTTTTCAATGACCTGAACTGGGTATTTCCCTACACTGGTTTCCCCTGAGAGCATAACCGCGTCAGCACCATCCATAACACTGTTCGCCACATCGTTTACCTCGGCACGCGACGGGGTTAATGACGTGATCATTGATTCCATCATTTGGGTCGCAATGATTACCGGAATACGTGCGCGTTTGGCGGCAAGCACCGTTTCTTTTTGAATCAAAGGCACATCGGCTGCAGGAACCTCTACGCCCAGATCTCCTCGGGCGACCATAAGACCATCCGCGGCCTTAACAATCTCATCGAGATTCTTAACGGCCTCCGGTTTTTCGATTTTCGCAATGATCGGGATTTTATGATCGGCATTGGCCTCGATTAATTCGCGAAGCTCAATAATATCTTTTCTATGACGCACAAAGGACAAAGCAATCCAGTCGACATCCAGGCCAATGGCAAAAATTGCATCCTCTTTATCCTTTTCAGTTAAGGCAGGAAGAGAAATCGCAGTGTTAGGCAAATTAACCCCCTTCTTGGAACGCAAAGGGCCCCCTTGTACCACTTCTGTAAGGACTTTGTCCTTTCCATTGGTCTCAAGAACTTTAAACATCAGTTTTCCGTCGTCCAAAAGTATGTGTTCCCCAGGCTTAACATCTTGAGGAAACTGATCATAATTCATATAGACCCGCGTGTTGGTTCCTTCAAACTTTTTGCCGGTGCAAAAGTTGATTTGATCCCCGGGTTGAACGACCACCTCATCTTTCATACTTCCTACGCGCAATTTCGGGCCTTGTAAATCCGCCAATATCGCTACAGAAATTCCTGTTTCCTGCTCCAGTGCGCGAATCATCTCTACGCGCTCTTTGACTTCAGAATAATCCGCATGAGAAAAGTTTATACGGAAAACATTGGCTCCAGCCTCCATCATGCCGCGAAGTACGGCCCTATCTGCTGTAGCAGGGCCTAGTGTGGCAACAATTTTGGTCTTTTTGGAATGCGGCATAATCAGTTATTTAAAGGGTTGATGTTTTTAATTTTTTGATGCGGAATGACATAAGTCGAGACCACTTCTTTTATTGAATTAATTTGCGTGACTATAGACTTGAGTTCACGATCGCTTAATGCAGACTCAATCTTGAGCAAATAGTCCACCTTTTTGAACTCTGGCATTAAATAAGTTGCACTTAAGCTAGGCCCATTGAGCGCATCAAATAAACCATAAGACTGCTCTGAGGGCGAATCCTCTTGTGGAACATCCTTATTGCTCAAGAGTAAATGATCGATTTGATCGAGCTTAGATACAAAGCGATATTTTGGATACTGCTGTTGTTTTCCCGCCTTGGTGACCAAAACATCTTCGCGTTCGCGTTTGAGCTGCCACCTCAAAGATTGATTCATCAAAAACGCCATTTTGAACGGCGCTTCACCACAATGGATGGCAAAAAGCGCAAAGTCATCATCTTCTTCCTCCAGTTGCAAACGATGTACAGCCATAGGCGCAAATTTTGCTAAAATTAAGAATAGTTTTGAGCTTAGCCGGCGAATTAACTTGAATTTTACGTTAAACCGAACGAAAACGTTTTAGGCCTAATTTGGCGGCTGGTCGCTATGAGGGGTCATTTGTTCTTGTAGCTTGTAAAAGGTGCGTTTTGCCGCTAACTCTTCAGCCTTTTTCTTGGAAGTACTGCGCGCCTTGGCCACCACCTCCTTATCAATATAGAGCTTTACAGCGAAGTGCTTCATAGCCTCAACGCCATTATCTTCGTAGGTCTGAAACCTGAACTGTTTTTTGTGCTTTTGGCACCACTCGATGACCAAACTTTTATAGCTGATCACCTTGCCTTCTAATTTTTCAATATCCACATATGGATCAATCACCCGATTTTGAACAAATTTCTGAACCCAAGCGTAACCTCGGTCTAAATAAATCGCTCCGACCAAAGCCTCAAAGACATTGCCGTGAATGTTTTCTCCAAATTGATCAATGGGCACGGTCGTTTTGACCAAAGAAATTAAGTCCAAATCCCTTCCGAGTTCATTTAAATGCTCTCGGCTGACCACCTTGGAGCGCATTTTTGTCAAATAACCCTCATTGCCCTCGGGAACCATAGTAAATAAATAAGCAGCAATGATTGAGCCAAGCATAGCATCTCCCACAAATTCAAGTCGCTCGTAATTTTGTGGTTGACCTTCGCTATTTACGGACTGGGTAGAGCGATGGGTAAAGGCCTCGTGATACCAATTAAGATTGTGTGGACTGAATCCGAGTATTTTTTTGACGGCATGAAAAAACTCTTCCTCTTCTTGCGAACGAGAGGAAAATATGTTTTTTATGGACACCATAAATGACTACTCGGTATACTTTTTTAAGAGTACACAAGCATTGTGTCCACCAAAACCAAAGGTATTGCTCATGGCGCAAGTAATCTCGCGTTCTTGAGCCTTGTTGAGGGTTAAATTCAGGCGTGGATCAATGTTTTCATCCACGGTGGTGTGATTGATTGTCGGCGGAACCAAGCTATGGTTCATGGCCAAAATCGAAGCAATCGCCTCTACAGCACCAGCGGCACCCAGTAGGTGGCCCGTCATCGACTTTGTAGAATTGATATTGATGTTAGGAGCGTGATCGCCAAAAACTTTGACAATCGCCTTGAGTTCGGCCACATCGCCCAGAGGGGTTGATGTTCCGTGGGTATTAATGGCGTCGACTTGCTCAGGACTAATACCCGCATCACGCAAGCAGTTGAGCATCACACGCTCGACACCGAGTCCCTCAGGATGGGGCGCTGTCATGTGATACGCATCACTGGACAAACCACCACCGACGACTTCGGCATAAATTTTGGCGCCACGCGCTTTAGCGTGCTCATATTCTTCAAGAATCAGTGCCCCAGCACCTTCACCCAGTACAAATCCATCACGGGTCGCATCAAACGGACGTGATGCCGTCTCTGGCGTTTCGTTAAGTGTAGAAAGGGCATGCATGGCATTAAAACCACCCATACCAGCAATGGCTACAGCCGCTTCACTACCTCCGGTAACAATGACATCACAATGACCTAACCTGATGTAGTTTAGCGCATCGATAATGGCGTTTGCAGAAGAAGCACAGGCCGAGACCGTCGCGTAGTTCGGGCCCATAAAGCCATGTTTGATTGAGATATTACCTGGGGCGATATCCGCAATCATTTTAGGAATGAAAAAGGGGTTGAAACGTGGCGTTCCATCCCCTTCAGCATAAGAGATCATTTCATCTTGGAATGTTTCTAAGCCCCCAATTCCAGCACCCCAAATCACCCCTACACGGAATTTGTCCAAGCGATCTTGGTCAAAATTTGCATCGGCGATTGCCTCGTCAGACGCCACTAAGGCATATTGAGCAAAGCGATCGAGTTTTCGGGCTTCTTTGCGATCAAAATGATCGAGTGCATTGAAATTTTTGAGCTCACAAGCGAATTTTGTTTTGAACCGTTCCGTATCAAAATACGTAATCGGGGCGCTCCCACTTTTCCCATTTTTAAGGCCTTCCCAATATTCAGAAAGATTATTTCCGATGGGGGTCAGTGCACCAAGTCCTGTAACAACTACTCGCTTTAATTCCATAGAGGAATGAGATTTATTTTGCGTTTTCGATGTAGGAAATCGCTTGACCCACAGTCGCAATGTTTTCAGCTTGATCGTCTGGAATCTGGATATCAAATTCTTTTTCGAATTCCATGATCAATTCTACCGTATCTAATGAATCGGCACCTAAGTCGTTAGTGAAGCTCGCTTCAGTTACAACTTCATTTTCGTCAACACCTAGTTTGTCTACGATAATTGCTTTTACTCTTGATGCAATGTCTGACATAATTGTTAAAATTTAGATTGGTTTACAAGGGGCAAAAATAAAACATTTTACTTTAAAACAAGGTTTTAGGCCCAAAATGTAACCCCTTATAACAAATTAAAAGCCGAAGCGTCTCGCCCTTTACCGGGCCAAAGCCCACGCTTTTTATCGCCATCGGTCCCCAGAGGCCATTATTTTTGCTTTATAAGGGCCAAAACTGAAGTTTCCATTATTTTTGTTTCAAATCCTCACCATGTCGCACGGCCAAAAAAAAATCATCGTCTTTGCCTCGGGCAGTGGCACAAATGCAGAGCAAATCATAACCCAGGCCAAAAGTGTTGCTTGGGCCCTGGTGAGCGCGGTGTATTGTAACAACCCGCAGGCAGGGGTGATTCAGCGAGCGGAGCGCATGGGCGTCGCGGTTAGGCTTTTTCACAACAGTGATTTAAACAATCCTGAGCGCGTCTTAGCATGGCTGATGCAAGATGCTCCAGACCTCATCGTGCTGGCAGGATTTCTGAGAAAAATACCTGAGTTTATCGTGGAGGCCTTCCCCCGCAGGATGGTGAACATTCATCCAGCCCTACTGCCGGAGTTTGGGGGCAAGGGCATGTACGGCATGCATGTACACCGAGCGGTTAAAGCGAGTGGGGCACAAAAAACAGGCATTACGATCCATTATGTCAATGCCGCCTACGACGAGGGGGCTGTTATTTTTCAGGCGGAAACCCCGGTCACCGGTACAGATCAATCCCAAGACATTGCTCGAAAAGTTCAAGTGTTAGAACACGAGTATTTTGCGCCTGTGGTCCTCAATCTACTAAAACCAGACACCCATGGCCAATAAACCCAAATTTTATGCGGTATGGCATGGCAACCCCCCAGGGCTTTATACGAATTGGGCGGATTGTCAAAAGGCCATCAATGGAATTTCTGGGGCGCAGTATAAGTCATATTCCACACGTGAGCAGGCTCAGCGTGCTTTGGACGGAAGCTACAAAGCGGCGGTAGAAGCAGGTAAAAGACAAAGTGGCCGTGATCAGGGCGGCAATTTCGGGCAAAATGGAGGCCGACAGGGCCATACGGGCGATGTAAGTCCGAGCCAGATTGGGCGCAGTAAATCTGGATTAAGTGCTGCAGAGCTCAAACGCATCGGGGAACCAAATTTATACAGCATCGCTGTGGATGCTGCCTCTTCTGGGAATCCTGGCCGCATGGAATACCGAGGAGTGGACACCCAAACTGGGAAATTATTATTTCATCAGGGGCCTTACCAGCAAGGCACCAATAATGTCGGGGAGTTTTTGGCCTTAGTCCATGGGCTGGCTTATCTCAAAAAAGAGGGCAGCGACCGCGCCATTTACAGCGATAGCCGTATTGCCATCGGCTGGGTACACAAAAAAAAATGTGGCACCAAACTGGCACCACATTCTTCTAATAAAATTTTATTTGAGCTCATCGTAAGAGCCGAAACTTGGCTTAGATTAAACACTTACTCCACTTCCATTCTCAAATGGGAAACCAAAATCTGGGGCGAAATCCCCGCAGATTTTGGGAGGAAGTAATTAAGGGCAGTTTCCAGTGATTGACGTCAAATCTAAATACAGATTGTCATTTCCTTGGTTTGCATAAGCCAAAATTCTGATCTGAGCATTTGCCGTCATATAAGACGCTCCCGATAAATTATACGATACTTCAGAAAAATTACCATTAGTATTGTTGTTAGAATTAAACGTATCCAGAGTCTCCCATGTAGTTCCAGAGTCGTTACTGTACTCCAAACGAATACTATCAGCCCATCTGCCATTATCCTCGTAATCGTCTGTCAAGTACCAAAATGAAATATCTACCGAAGCATATGTGCTGAAATCCATCGAGGCTGAAGTAATAGCTCCTAGATGAGTTATTTTTAAGCTGTATGAACCATCGTGTGCTTGTTCTTGAGAATACCAATAATTACCGTTTGACCAAGCCACTGACCAACACCCGAGATCATTTTCAAAAGAAGTTTGACAATATGTTGTGTTCTCACAAGCTATAGCCAGGGTAGTTTCCGAGTCAGAGTTACTGGCACTCGACTCATTACCTGCTGCATCGTAAGCGGTGACGTACATAGTATATGTAGTCTCTGGATCGAGTCCTGAAATTGTTGTTGATATTCCTCCCGTAACATTAGCGGCCAGTGTGCCATCAGAGTAGTAAACATAATACCCAACCACGGCCGTATTGTCCGTGGAGGCCGTCCAGCTCACATCAATACTAGTCGTCGAGGGATTGGATGCGGCAAATCCTTGTGGAACCGTTGGCGCCTCAGTGTCTGGCGGTAAAACTCCTGCAGTTTCAGCCAATGGTCTCCATTCACCATCAACAAAAACATAATATGTCACATCTCGTTCAACACCATGATAGTAAACCAACATCCCTTCGGCAATATCCCCTACAGGAAAAGAAGTAACCCTAGGCATTAGAAAACCAGGGCTTACCGCTGAGTCAAAACGCACATCCAAAGTTGCTTCTGGGCTTTCACCTGCAGGAACGCCTATTCCTACCTGTGCAATAAGAGAATTTATAGAAATTATTGAGACCACTAAAAAAAAGAGTGGATCATCAAAAAAGCGAGAAGTCATTCTGAATTGGGGCATAATTTCAGTTTTTAAAAGGCTATTCATTAACCTCCAATTTCTTTTACTATTCTCAAACCAATATCATAACTATTATTTGGCGATTTATTCACTACATAAGTTCCTGTGCCTATCACATAAAGTGCCTTCGAATTGTCGGACCATAAGTCTTCACAAGCCCAGTAACCCTCAGTATTCCCAATAGCCGTGTATGCAACGCCTTGAGTGGCGAAGCTATTATTTATTGAGCTGCGATTCGAAACCATGAATAATAATTCTTCTGATGTAGGCGTGTGCCAACCCATGGGAGTCATTCCGACCCCATCGGTTCCATTAAAGAAATATGATGCACTATTGGCGTAATCGGAATAATTCGATGAATTTAGACCTGAGTGCGCAGTATTCCAGGCTTTTGTTCTGTGGGCTCCCCCTAACTCTCCTGCCACACACGAGTGAGATTCACAATCTGCAGCCCCTGAATTATCCCCGTATTTAATAGCTCCTAACTGAAAATGAGATACAATTTTGTAGTGATATGGATCCTCGGGGTCTATCCAATAAACAACACCTTTATTTACAGCATCATACTCATAGAGGACTTTAGGGTCCGTGGTCGAAGCAATTTCGCCAGACATATTTTTCCAGTTAATTCCGTCGTAGAAATAAACCGTATTTTTCATGTTACCATGACCTGTACCCGTTGGACCATTGTAAAACACCATTGTTCCTTCAGCTGTTGGCTGAAAATCTTGAGTTAAAGAAGAAACACGGGGCATCAAGAAACCATCCATGGCAGTGGGGTTCGCCGGATCTGAAGCCACTACATCAAGCATGGCTTGAGGTGTGGTCGTACCAATACCTACCTGAGCAACTGTTGCCCATGAGAATGACAAAGCAAGAGTAAGCGCAAGAATTAGTTGGTTGTTTTGTAAAGAAAAATAATATTTTCTCATCATTTATAAGTATTTAGGTTTGTTCAAAATTTGGGGTTGAACAGGTCAAATATATAATGAGACTTTCACGGCTGTACACTAGGTATCGATATATTCGTTGTCTTTTACAATTTTATCGGTGAAGTGCAGGAATTTTCCTTCATAGCCAGTTGAAATATGCAATTTCCTTGACTTTCAACTGTTTCCAATATTGATAATATCGAACCTAAACCCAACAATAAAGCCTCTTTTCGCACTGTTATTAAATATTATTATCTCGAATTAAGATTTTCTCGATATGCACCATTCAATGTGTTTAATCGACAAATCAATTCTTTCATGGACTCAAGATTTATATATCTATTTTTTTCCATTAATCCTATTCTGCAAATGCTCCCCATAAAATCTTCAAATGATTCAATCCGGGATATCCGGCAGATTTGATTATTTTTGACCCAACTTAAAACGACCCAATGAGTCAACTCGTTATTGTGGGCACTGTAGCCTTTGATGCTATCGAAACACCTTTTGGCAAAACCGATAAAATTCTCGGGGGTGCCGCTACTTATATTGGGCTCTCGGCCGCACAATACCACGCTAAGGGCGCCCTAGTCTCGGTAGTCGGCGGAGATTTCCCCGCGGAGTACCTCCAGCTTCTAGAAAGTCGTGGCATGGATACTTCAGGCATCGAGATCGTTAAAGACGGCAAAACATTTTTTTGGGCAGGAAAATATCATAACGACATGAATACCCGCGATACCTTAGCCACAGAGCTTAACGTACTCGCGGATTTTAAACCAGTGGTTCCTGAACACTATCGCGATTCTGAGGTTGTACTGCTCGGTAATTTACACCCCGAAGTGCAATCGTCTGTATTGGATCAAATGACTGCGCCGAAATTAGTGATCCTGGACACCATGAATTTTTGGATGGAACACACTTGGGATGCGCTGGTAAAGGTTATGAAACGTGTTGATGTCATTTCTATTAACGATGAAGAAGCCCGCCAACTCACCAGTGAATATTCTTTGGTGCGCGCCGCACAGAAAATTCAAGACATGGGCCCCAAATACGTCATCATCAAAAAAGGAGAGCATGGCGCATTGATATTTCATAAAGACGAAGTGTTTTTTGCCCCCGCCTTGCCCCTGGAAGAAGTTTTTGACCCAACAGGTGCCGGGGATACCTTTGCCGGAGGTTTTGCAGGATTTCTGGCCCAAACCCAGGATTACAGCTTTGAGAATATGAAAAAAGCGATTGTCCATGGGTCGGCTTTGGCCTCGTTTTGTGTAGAGAAATTTGGCACCGAACGCCTCCAAAATTTAACCCGAGAAGAACTGTACAGTCGTTTGCAACAATTTAAACAACTGACCCAATTTGATATTGAACTCCATTAAGTTCGCCTGATACTATGAGTGATCCATTAAAACACGAGTGTGGCATTGCCCTGGTCCGATTAAAAAAGCCCTTGAGCTTTTACAAAGAAAAATACGGATCGTCTTTTTACGGGATCAACAAAATGTATTTGATGATGGAGAAGCAGCACAACCGCGGCCAAGATGGTGCCGGTTTGGCGGGCATTAAGCTTGATGTCTCCCCTGGTGAGCGCTACATCAGTCGCATTCGGTCAAACGCTGCACAACCCATACAAGATATTTTTGGTCAAATCAACGCCAGAATCAATAGCGAATTTGCCAAAGACGCCGCCCTAAGCGACAATATAGAAGAGCAGAAAAAACGCATTCCTTATCTGAGTGAGTTACTCTTAGGTCATGTCCGTTACGGAACTTTTGGCGGAAATAGCATAGAAACTGTACATCCATTTTTACGTCAAAATAATTGGATGCACCGTAACCTGATCATTGCGGGTAATTTTAACATGACCAACACCAATGAGCTTTTTCAAAATCTCATTGAACTCGGCATGCACCCCAAGGAAAAAGCCGATACCATCACCGTAATGGAAAAAATCGGGCATTTTCTGGACGACGCCGTACGCAAGCTTTATAAGCAAGCCAAAGCACAAGGCCTCAACAAAAAAGAAGCCTCGCCTTATATCGTAGAGCATTTGAGTATCGAAAAAATACTTAAAAAAGCAGCGAAACACTGGGATGGTGGATACGCCATGGCCGGCTTACTGGGTCATGGTGATGCTTTTGTCCTAAGGGATCCCGCAGGAATCCGTCCGGCCTATTTTTACGAAGATGATGAAGTCGTCGTGGTGGCGAGCGAGCGCCCTGTAATTCAAACGGTCTTTAATGTCGCGTTTGAGCAAATCCATGAATTGACTCCAGGCCATGCCTTGATCATTCGAAAATCTGGGGAAACTAAGCTCTCTCGTATCCATCAACCACTGCCGCGAAAATCTTGTTCTTTCGAGCGCATTTATTTTTCAAGAGGGAGTGATGCTGAGATTTACCGCGAGCGTAAAATGCTCGGCCGTTTGGTAATGCCCAAAGTCCTTAAAAGCATCGGTCACGATATCAATAACACGGTTTTTTCATTTATCCCCAATACCGCAGAAACCTCCTTTTATGGAATGATGGAAGCGGCAAATGACGAACTCAACAAACAGAAAACTCAGCAAATTTTGGCCTTAAAAGAGGGTCTGGATGCTGATGCTCTTGAGTCCATTCAAAATCAAAACATTCGCACGGAGAAACTGGCCATTAAGGACGTAAAACTCCGAACCTTTATCACTGAAGATAGCAGTAGAGATGACATGGTTGCCCACGTCTATGACGTGACGTACGGGGTAGTGAACCCTGAGGATAATGTGGTGATTATTGACGATAGTATCGTGCGCGGGACGACGCTTAAAAAGAGCATCCTCAAAATGCTGGACCGTCTCAATCCAAAGAAAATTATTGTGGTTTCTTCGGCCCCTCAAATTCGTTACCCAGATTGTTATGGTATCGATATGGCCCGTTTGGAGCACTTGGTTGCCTTTAATGCGGCCATCGCTTTGCATCAAGAACGGGGGAATACCGGGATTGTGGAGGAAATTTACGCGAATTGTAAGGCCGCCCTCGCCCAAGCCGCCCTAGGTCATGACATTGAAAATCACGTCAAGGCCCTTTATGCCCCCTTTAGCGACGAAGAAATCTCAGATAAAATTGCACAAATTATCACAACAGAAGATCTAAGCGCAGAAGTACAAGTCATCTTCCAGTCTGTAGACGATTTACATACGGCTTGCCCAGAACATTTAGGCGATTGGTACTTTACCGGAGACTACCCAACCAAAGGCGGTTCTGTGGTGGTGAATCGGGCCTTTGTACACTTCTACGAAGGGAATCCCGAACGGGCTTACTAAGCCGTTTGTCGATTATTTTTTTCCTTTAACGAAAAGTAAGAAAAGTAGGTCAAAAGTAATTTTGGCTTGCCTATATTTGACCACTACCATAACATAAGTAGGTTAAGTTCATGGTAAGATTTGGGGCAAAAAAGGTGGACTCTCGTCCACCTTTTTTATTTGATATTTATTCGTACTCCTCCAGTCAATACCTTAAGCATTCACTAGAACATTTACGTCTTATTTCGCCGCCTCAAATCGCGCAGAAACTTCAGCCCAATTGATCACATTGAAAAATGCCTCAACATAATCAGGACGTCTGTTTTGGTAGTTTAAGTAATAAGCATGTTCCCAAACATCAAGCCCTAAGATCGGCGTGCCCCCGCAACCGATTCCCGGCATCAGCGGATTGTCTTGATTGGCCGTAGCGCATACGTCTAATGAACCATCAGCATGAACACAAAGCCATGCCCATCCTGAGCCAAATTGTGTTTTAGCGGCTTGCGAAAAGGCCTCTTTAAATGCGTCAAAACTTCCAAAGGCCGTGTCAATGGCCTGAGCCAAGGCGCCTTCAGGAGTACCGCCCCCATTTGGTCCCATCACTTGCCAAAACAAATTGTGATTATAGTACCCGCCGCCATTGTTACGTAGCGCTTTGTTATTCATGTCGCAACCGCGCAAAATAGTTTCTATATCTTGGCCTTCAAGCGCCGTTCCAGAAACAGCTGCATTTAAATTTGCCGTGTAACCCGCGTGGTGTTTTCCGTGATGTATTTCCATCGTACGGGCATCGATGTTGGGTTCCAAAGCATCGTGCGCGTAGGGTAAAGAAGGTAATTCAAAAGCCATAATTATGTATTTAAAGGTTTAAATCTGAAGCAAATTTAACAATAATATTCCAGCATGGGCCACTACCGAATTTGTTCCTGTTTATTTAATTATAGAAAATCTTAATGGTATCTTAGAGGCGCAAGTTATGGATCAATCACAAAATTTTAAAGCGCCTTTTCGGGTATACAATGCCTCTGCCGGCAGTGGTAAAACCTTTGCCTTGACCGTTGCTTTTTTGGACAAAATCTTGCATGCCAAAACCGACGACGCATACAAAAAAATTTTGGCCATAACCTTTACAAATAAGGCCGTGGCCGAGATGAAAAATCGGATCTTAAATACCCTTGAGTCTTTTGCTAAAGGAGCATTTACTGGTTCTGTCCTGGATCTCGCCCAGGAGATTCTGCACGACAGCAATATGACCCTTGCTCAGCTGCAAACAAAGAGTCAAGGGGTCTTGGTCCATTTACTGCATCACTACGCTCAATTTCATGTCGAAACAATTGATCGATTCAATCATCGCTTATTAAAAACCTTTTCCAAAGACCTTAAGCTCAGTAGTAATTTTGAGGTCAGTCTCGAAACGGGCTTACTGCTGGCTGAGGCGGTCGATGCCCTGATTGACCAAGCGGGTCGTGATCCTCAGATTACAGACCTCTTGGTGTCTTTCGCCTTAAACAAAACCCAGGACAGTAAATCTTGGGATATCGCCTTTGACCTCAACCAGACGGCATGGATGATCGTCCAAGAAAACGACGACCCTTACCTGGCGCGGCTCAAAGACATACCCCTAGAGCAGTTTATCGAATTTACCCAAAAACTCAGGGCGCGTAAGCAGATCCTCGATACTCTGATGCGCGAATTCGCACAATCCATCTTAGACCTTTGTGACAGTCATGGGATTTTGTTTGAACATCTGTCTTACGGTTCTTTTATCAAGGTCATGCAAGAAGTCCTGGACCCTAAGCAAACGCCAAATTTTGAGCGCAAATGGCTGCTAAAAATATTAGAGCAAGACCCCGCTTTGGAGCCGCGTCCAACCTTTTACAAAAAAACCGCCCCCGCAGAGGTAAAAGCCGCCGTGGATGATCTTTATGACACTGTGGTTGAGGCCCTGGTGCAGATTCACAGAGCACACATT
>Ga0208547_1001000_pt1 | contig 15805 bp, 13 predicted proteins | sample DEB08_DNA_5_FD_185501 | JGI IMG/M metagenome (GOLD analysis project Ga0208547, IMG submission 185501) | Aqueous microbial communities from the Delaware River and Bay under freshwater to marine salinity gradient to study organic matter... | ecosystem: Environmental > Aquatic > Marine > Coastal ...
ACCGCCATCGATAATCACCCAGCAGTCGTTTTTTGAGGCATGGTTAGAAACTTCCTGAATCGTCAGGCCACCTCCGCTGGCAGCCGATGAGTCCGACCCGATGCCGGGTTCAACTGGCGCCGAAGAATCGTCATAATCATTGTCTTTGTTGTAATCGTCATAGCCATCTTCATAGATGAACAGTTCCGACTTGCCGCCCCAAGTGGCCTCTGCTCCAGAGTGGCCCACAACGAAGGTCATTGCACTTGCGCCAATCGAGGCAGAAACCATCAGGAAGCCCAGACTCATGGCAATAAATTTTGGCCAGTTGTACTTGATTGCCAGCCACACCGCCACAGCAACCGCAAGGGTTCCTAAAGCGATTGGCATCATCATTTCGCCATACTCAGAGTGTGGCTCAGGTTCGTAGTAGACCTCCTCTAAGGCCTCCCCTGACTGCACGGCAGCAAAAACAAAAGGAATGGTTAGCGCTAGCGCGATAACTCCTGCCCCGAGGAAACGAGCACGCAGTTTTGGTATCGCAACGATGGCCGCAACACCAAGGGCAGCAACCGGAAACAGCACTGCTGCAAAGTGAACAAGCAGTGGATGCGCCGGAAGACCCAGCACCATCAAGAAAAGCTCCTCCAACTACTTATCCATCTTGTAGCTGGGGAACTTCTCGGTGATTTTTTCTTCCTTGTACTCGGGGAAGAGCATCCCCGTCGGGCAGTAGCCCATTGCAGCTGTAAAAACCATAAAGACGCCAAATGGGGCTAACAGCCAGTACCACTCACCCATGGTGGCAGCACTAACAACAAGCGCAACACCCAAAAGACCGCGAACAAACCTGCCTAGATTGCTGGACATAAACTCAATGAATTTTCGATTTGCTGGGGTTAGCTTCATCATTGCCTCCAGCTACAAAATAACAGGCGTTTCCTGCATCGGATGCCTTAAGTCCCTTAGGGTTAGCTGAAAATAAGGGACCCCCCGCGCACCCGTCAGAGCTTCGCTACCCTTGCTATCTTTCGATCCTGGGGGATTTACCAAGGTGACGCCACGCGAGGAGTCACCTCGATTCTATTGCCCGCTAGTTCTGAGGGAAACCCAGGTTCAATCCTCCGTGGGAGGGGTCTAGCCAACGCGAGGTAACTACCTTGGTCTGGGTAAAGAACCTAAAGCCCTCTTCGCCGTGAGCCCTTGAGTCGCCAAACAAAGAATGCTTCCAACCGCCAAAGGAGAAGTAGGCAACAGGCACTGGGATAGGAACATTGATGCCAATCATCCCAACCTCAACCTCGTGCTGGAAGCGCCTTGCGGCACCTCCGTCATTGGTGAAAATCGCGGTGCCGTTGCCAAAGGCACCCGAGTTGATTAGCTGCAGCCCCTCTTCGTAACTTGCAACTCTGACCACCGACAACACCGGCCCAAAAATCTCTTCCTGATAAACCTTGGAGCTCAAAGGAACCCTGTCAATCAGAGTTGGTCCAAGCCAGTAGCCAGCTGCATCGCCATCTGGATTGACATCTCTACCGTCCACAACCACCTCCGCACCATCACTAGCAGCGATGTCTATGTAGCTGGCGACCTTGTCTCGGTGTTGCTTAGTTACAAGCGGCCCCATGTCGCAAGAGCGGCGACCATCCCCAACTTTGATCTGCTGCATTCGCTCCGTAATCTTTGGAATCAGAGCATCCGCAACAGGTTCAACCGCAACCACAACCGAGATTGCCATGCATCGCTCACCGGCTGAACCGAATCCTGCGTTAACCGCCGAGTCAGCAACCAGATCAAGATCGGCATCTGGCAGGACAAGCATGTGATTCTTTGCACCGCCGAGAGCCTGGACGCGTTTTCCATGTTTTGCAGAGGTTTCATAGATGTACTGAGCAATTGGGGTTGAGCCAACAAAGGAGATTGACCTGACCTCTGGGTGCTCGAGCAAACCGTCGACTGCAACCTTGTCGCCGTGAAGAACATTGAAAACACCATCGGGAAGCCCGGCCTCCTTCAGAAGTGCTGCGATCCACATCGCACTCGATGGGTCTTTCTCGCTTGGCTTCAATACGACAGTGTTACCTGCGGCAATTGCCACCGGGAAAAACCACATCGGAACCATCGCTGGGAAATTAAAGGGAGAGATAATCCCCACCACCCCAAGCGGCTGCTTCATTGAGTAGACATCTATCGAGGTGGAGGCGTTCTCTGAGAACTCACCTTTCAAAAGATGTGGCAATCCGCACGCAAAGTCGACCACTTCAAGGCCGCGATTGATTTCTCCCATCGCATCAGACACAACCTTGCCGTGCTCCTCGGTGATGATTTCTGCAAGCTCGCCTTTTTTCGCATCGAGTAGCTCGCGAAAGCGGAACATTATGGAGCTGCGCTTGGCCAGTGAGGTGTCTCTCCAGGACGGGAAAGCATCACTGGCTGCAGAGACCGCTGCGGCTATGTCTGACTGATCGGCGAACACAACCTCTTTGGTTTGAAGGCCTTTGGCTGGGTCGTGTACCTCGCCTCTGCGAGAACCGCTTCCTGCAAATTCTTTGCCCGCAACCCAGTGAGAAACCAGCTTCATTTTCTACCTCGCTTTACCAAAGAAGACTACCTTTATCCATGGTGTTCAGACTGGAGAGACTGTGGCGGAGATCAGCGAGAAAATCACGGCAATGATTGCCCTGCATCCTCCTAAGCAGGCTGACGTGCTGACAAAGCTAAGAGGTCTAATTCAAGAGCTCGTTCCAGCTGCAACCGAGCGGATCTCCTATGGGATGCCGACGTTTGAAATCTCAGGCCAGATACTGATTCACTTCCAGGGCTTCAAAGACCACAACAGCCTCTTCTTGGGCCCCGAGGTTGGCATCCGGCTAGCCACAGAGCTTGGAGACATGGTTCCTCGAGGGGACCATCAAGTTTGAAAAAGAAAAGCTACTTTCAAAATCGCTGTTGAAGCAGATTCTGAAAACGAGAATTGCCATTATCAACGAGGGTTTCCCCAAGAACAATGGGGACTATCTCTCTTTCTATGACAACGGACACCTAAAGTCCAAGGGCAAATATAAAGATGGCCAGATGCATGGCTACTGGTACTTCTATCGCAAAGACGGCACTTTGATGCGAGAGGGGAAGCTCAACATGGGAGAGCCCGAGGGCGAATGGATTACCCACACAAGACCCTAGGGTTGGTCGTTACGGACTGTTGCAACTAAACTCTTGCGGGTACCAAGGAGAATTCGCCTAGTGGCCTATGGCGCACGCTTGGAAAGCGTGTTGGGTGCAAGCCCTCGGGGGTTCGAATCCCCCATTCTCCGCCAAACGTTCTGAGCCGTAGCTCAAAGAGAATCACCCTCTCCTGATTCGACTCTTGTCGCTTAAGCAGACTGCAGGTTGTAGCTCGACGGCGAAGAAATTAGTGCATCAAAAGGAAGCTCTGCCGCTCCTAGGACAAGAAGATCAGAGCCAAGTGCGCCATTGCGTATAACCACTCGCTCTGCCGCGGCTGCAAGTGAACCCTTTTTGACCCGAGCCAATAGGTAATCCGGATCAAATTCAAAAAGAGATGTGAGGAACCCAGCGAGCACAATTACTTCAGGGTTGAAAATGTTTACGAGGTTGCTAAGACCCTCAGCAAGGCTGTCAAGTTGGTCATGCATTAGTCGCTTCGCTCGCGATGACTCGCTGGACTTAATTTCTGCATCCAGCTCTTCATCGGTTGCCACATAGAGCTTGAAGAGATCCAGCAGATCCTCACGGCGAACTAGAGACTCCAAGGTTCCGGGAAGGCCTGAGTAATCAAGTCGTCCAGAGCTAGAAACTTTCATGTGGCCAAGCTCCCCGGCATAACCGGCTGCTCCGCCGACTGTCCTTCCGTTGCTAACGACTCCGCCTCCGATACCGCCCGAACCTGCAAAAAGGAAAACCAGGTCGTTGACATTCTTTGCGGTTCCAAACCGCGCCTCCGCGAGACAGCCAAGGCTTGCATCGTTACCAAGGAAGACATTCAGTCCTGTTTCCTGACTCAGCGGCGTAGCAAACGCAGACTCCACCCAGCCAAGCTGAGGGGCATACCGAATCACGCCATCAGAGGTTCTCACCTGACCGGGAACCGAAACTCCGACTCCGGCAATCTGGGTTCCAGGCCGGAATTTCTTTCTCATGTCAGAAATTACTTCAGCCGAAACGCGGATCGCATCTTCAGGGGAAGGGTGGGATCCCATTAGCTTTCGGCGCCGGTCTATAACCTGACCAGAGAGCGTAACTACGGAGACGGTCGTTGCATCAATTTCCGGATTAACAGAAAACGCGACAACTTTCTCATTTGGGGTAACCATAAGAGACGGACGTCCAACCCCAGAGCTACCTTCTGACTCACTCTCTTCAACAAGGCCAAGCTCCTCAAGCTCAGCAATAAGAGCCGAAACGGTTGATCGATTCAGCCCTGTAATCGAAGTGAGTTGGGAGCGCAGGATTTTGCGGTTCAAATGCACCAGTCTCAGCACTGTTGACAGGTTGTGCTGACGGACACTGTCTGAGCTCTGTCCGAGATTGCTCATTGCCCCGGCGTTTGCGACCATCTAGCGCCAACCCCTTTCGAATCACTACCTCAAAGATACTTGTTGTCTTAAACAACAAATAGGTAACGTTACGTCTTTGTTAGGGAAGATCACCGTTATCGTGTTGCATTATTTTGTTGTTTGCAACAACATACTCTTGAGTTCAACTCAAAAAGCTATTCGGGGGATCACTCTCGGGTATTCACATCTAATGAAAGGTCCGAGCAAATCATGAAGAAGTCTTCATTGTTATCATTTTCGGCAATTGCAGCGGCTGCAGCACTAACCCTTACCGGTTGTGCGGCAGAAACTACAACTCCTTCACAGACAACCGCTGGTTCGTCAACTGAAGAAACCGTCGAGGCGACTGCAGGTCGCGCTTGCGTAATCCTCCCCGACGCTGACAGCGGTACTCGCTGGGAGCCGGGTGACCGTCCAGCTTTGGAGAAGGCACTGACTGCTGCTGGATACGAGGCAGACATCCAGAACGCACAGTCTGACACCGCCAAGTACGCAACCATTGGTGACCAGCAGCTAACGAAGGGCTGCGGTGTCATGCTTCTAGTCGACTACCAGGGTGCAGGTGTATCCGTGGCAGAGAAGGCGAAGGCCCTAGGTGTACCTGTAATTGCTTACGACCGCCCAATTGCTGGCGCTGACTACTACCTGTCATTCGACAACGAGGTTGTTGGAGCTATGCAGGGTCAGATGATCATCGATGGTCTTGAGGCTGCCGGCAAGGACGTAACCACTGCCAGCATCATCTACTCTTCGGGAGACCCAGCTGACGGCAACGCAGCGATGTTCCTAAATGGTGCGCTTTCTGTTCTTGAGGCTGCCGGTGCCTCTCCAGTCTTCACCATGGAAGGTACTTGGGATGGAACCAAGGCTGGCACGCTGTTTGAGCAGGCCTTCACGGCCGTATCCGGAAACGTTGACGCGGTGCTTGCACCTAACGACAACAACGCTGCTTCAATCATCGCGATCCTGGACAAGAACGGTCTGACCGTTCCAGTTTCTGGTCAGGACGCTTCGATTGCAGGTCTCCAGAATGTGCTTCTTGGAAAGCAGTACGGAACTGTCTACAAGCCATTCACTATTCAGGCTGAGGCTGGTGCCGCAATGGCTATCACCATCCTGAGCGGTGAGGTACCAGAGACCAACAAGACACTCGCAGACGGAACTCCGTTCCTCGCACTCGACCCAATCTCGGTCAGCGCTGAGCAGGTTAAGGACGTAGTTGCAAACGGCGACGCCTCTGTTGAGGAACTCTGCACCGCAGATGTTGCTGCTGCCTGTGAGCAGTACGGCATCAACTAGCAACACTTAGCAAGCAGCAAAGGAGTGCGCCGAAGCAAATCGTCTTCGGCGCACTCCCCCAAAAGTTTTTTGTAACCTTTATTGCGAATGGGTCTTCTCAGGGTGGAGAAGCCAGATCAGGAGATACCGTGTCAACCCCGGTGATCGAACTAACTGACGTCAAAAAGGGCTTCGGCCCAGTCGAGGTGCTGAAAGGCGTGAACCTTCAGGTTCACGCAGGAAAAGTAACCGCACTCGTTGGAGACAACGGTGCTGGTAAGTCAACCCTCATCAAGGGCCTATCGGGTGTTCAACCCTACGACAGTGGAAAAGTCCTGTTTGAGGGTAAAGAAGTCGACATTCACGATCCGATTCAGGCGGCTGAACTTGGAATTGAGGTCGTGTACCAAGACTTGGCCCTCTGCGAGAATCTAGACATTGTCCAAAACATGTTTCTCGGTCGAGAGGAGCTCTTGCAACGTACTCTCGATGAGCCCAGCATGGAATTACAGGCAACTCAGGCCTTACAGTCGCTATCCGTTCGCACCGTAAAGTCAGTGCGCCAAAAGGTCTCCTCGCTCTCGGGTGGACAGCGTCAAACTGTCGCAATTGCCAGATCGGTTCTGCGCAATGCAAAGCTCGTGATTCTGGATGAGCCGACCGCCGCGCTCGGCGTTGCTCAGACCGAACAAGTTTTGAACCTTGTTCATCGTCTCGCCGCATCAGGGGTAGCCGTCTTGATTATCAGCCACAACCTTGCAGACGTTTTCAAGGTTTGCGATGAAATCGCCGTCCTCTACCTAGGGCGTATGGTCACACAGATTAAGACCTCAGAGACGTCTCAAAACGATGTGGTCGGCTACATCACTGGCACGAAGAGCACCGAGGAGTAAGCATGTCTAACCCAAATCAAGCTGGGCTTAACCTAGCCCCTCAGGAAATCTCCTCCGGGCACGAGGGTGGACTTGTAGACCAGGTAAAGGCTTACTTTTCAAGACTAAAGAACGGAGATATGGGGGCCCTGCCAGCCACCGGAGCACTTCTCGTCCTCACTGCGCTCTTTGCCTATTTGAGCCCATACTTCCTAACCAAACTGAATTTTGCCAACCTCTTCGTGCAGGCGGCGCAGCTAACAACCCTCGCCATTGCACTAGTTTTCGTTCTCCTAATTGCGGAAATTGACCTCTCGGCTGGTGTTGCAGCCGCGGTGGCCATGGATGTCTTCTACCTAACAACTACCTTTGGGGTTCCGTGGCCAATTGGCTTGGTATCCGCTCTGATGGTGGGTGTAATCCTCGGACTAATCCTTGGCTTTTTTGTTGCGAAGGTGGGCGTTCCATCCTTCGTAATCTCTCTTGCCTTCTTCCTAGGGCTTCAAGGTGTCGCACTGATTTTGCTTGGCGACGGCGGTCTATTCCGCGTTGAGGTACCAGAGGTGCGGGCGATCATGAATGACACCTTGCCCCTATGGGGAGGCTGGCTACTGCTGTTTGTAGTCGTAGCCATATCCGCAGGATTGGGGTTCTATGACCGCTTCCGCAGATCAGCTAGCGGACTAGTCAACCGTCCAGTTTCACTTTTGCTAATCAAGTTGGCATTCATCACCGTTGTTGGTGGAGCTGTCATCTACGTGCTGAATCTAAATCGAAGCGCCTCCGAAGTGATTGAGATATCTGGCGTTCCAATCGTTATACCGATTGTGCTCTTCATCATCTTCGCGGGCACCTTCTTGCTCGACAGAACAAAGTTTGGTCGACACCTCTACGCTGTTGGCGGCAACCCAGAGGCAGCGAGAAGGGCTGGGATCAAGGTTGTAAGAATTCGAATCACTGCGTTTGTAATAACCTCCAGCCTCGCGGTGGTTGCAGGCCTCTTCCACCTCAGTCGAATCGGAGTCGTAGAGGCTGCTGCTGGACGAACCATTGTTTTGAGTGGTGTTGCGGCTGCGGTAGTTGGAGGTGTCAGCCTCTTTGGTGGGCGGGGTCGTCTCGTTCACGCTGCCCTAGGTGCACTCGTTATCTCGATTATCGACAATGGGTTGGGACTTCTCGGGTTCTCTGCTGGAATTAGCTTTGTGGTTACTGGAACGGTCCTTGCCCTAGCTGCGACAGTGGATGCCGTTTCACGAAGAAGAGGCGGCACAGTTAGACGAACGTAGCGACACGATCAACAACGTCTACAAAGAATTTGCCAGTGCACGCCTAAGGGCATCCAACAAACCATCTACATCCTCTTCTGTGGTGTCCCAAGCACACATCCAGCGCACCTGGCCAGTGGTCTGGTCCCAGATGTAGAAGCGGAAATCTTCCTGCACCTTCGCAGTTACGTGCCCGGGGAGTATGGGGAACACCGCATTTGCCTGGGCCGGGTTTGGCATACTCACCTCCGGATGAGTCCTCGCAATCTCCAAGACTCCCTCATACAACTTTGCTGCCATTGAGTTAGCCCGCTTCGCGTTCTCAAGAGCAACTTTGGCCCCGTCAGCGAATAGCGCATTTAGCTGAGCCGAGACAAAACGCATCTTGGATGGAAGTTGCATGGACGTCTTGCGCAAAAAGGGCATTGAGCTTGCAAGTTCGGCACCTCGCGGGCTGCTGATATCTGTGACGATTACCGCTTCTGCAGCCAGCGCACCGATCTTCGTGGCACCGAGCGAAACCAGGTCCACCTCAACATCGGTCGTGAACTCTTTGAAGCTTTTGCCAAGCGCAGCGGCAGCATTCGAAAGCCGCGCGCCGTCCATATGAAGGAGCAGCCCGTGTTCGTGAGCTACGTCTGTGAGCGCCGCTACTTCTGCGGGTTGGTAGACCGTGCCCATCTCGGTTGTCTGAGTGATGCTCACAACCGCCGGCTGGGCTCTGTGAACAAAACCAAAATCAAAAAGCTGTGACTTTAGGCCTTCGACCGAAAGCTTCCCGTCTGGTGATGGCACGGTCCAGAGTTTCAGGCCGCCCATCTTCTCGGGCGCGCCTCCCTCATCAAGATTTATGTGAGCGGTCTCGACACAGACAACTGCCTCCCACCGTTTTACTGATGCCTGAAGCGCAATGACATTGGCTCCGGTGCCATTGAAAACTGGGAACCCGACGGCATTTTTGCCAAAGAGTTCTTTGACTACCTCTTGGAACCGTGCTGTCTCGGTGTCATCACCATAGGCAACCTGGTGTCCCTCATTGACCTGTGCCATTCTGGCCATAACCTCGGGGTGCACGCCAGCGTAGTTGTCACTGGCAAAACCTCGCTGATTAGCCATGGGACTCCGTTCTTCAGCGCCTGAAAAGGATAACGCTAGAAACTAGAGCGCCTTGAGAATATCTCCGACCTTGTCCTTGGCATCGCCAAAGAGCATCTTGGCGTTTGGCTTATAGAACAGCGGGTTGGCAACCCCTGCATAGCCAGAGGCCATTGAGCGCTTGAAGACAATTACGTTCTCTGCCTCCCAGACTCTAAGCACCGGCATGCCCGCAATTGGGCTGCCGGGGTTCTCAGTTGCCGCAGGATTCACGGTGTCATTGGCTCCGATAACCAAAACCACGTTGGTTCCAGCCAAGTCGTCATTGATCTCGTCCATCTCCAGAACGATGTCGTATGGAACCTTTGCCTCCGCTAAAAGCACGTTCATGTGGCCGGGAAGTCTTCCTGCTACTGGGTGGATACCGAAGCGAACCTCAACACCCTTCTCTTTCAAGCGCTTTGCAAGCTCGGCAACTGGATACTGCGCCTGAGCAACTGCCATGCCGTACCCGGGAGTGATAACAACGCTCTTCGCTGCCGAGAGCATCTCGGCAACCTGAGCGGCATCGATCTCGGTGTGCTCGCCGGTTTCCTCATCGCTTTCGGTTGGAGCCTCAATGCCGTAGCCACCAAAAATCACCGAGATGAACGAGCGGTTCATCGCACGGCACATGATGTAGGAAAGGTATGCACCGGAGGACCCAACAAGAGCTCCAGTGACAATTAAGAGGTCATTGCTCAGCAGGAATCCCGTGGCTGCCGCGGCCCAACCCGAGTAGCTGTTGAGCATCGAGACCACCACAGGCATATCTCCACCACCAATTGATGCCACCAAGTGCCATCCCAGTGCCAACGCAAGTATGGTCACTGCGATCAGGAAGCCCATCTGAGGTGTAATTACGTATGCGACAGTCAGCCCAATAAACCCAATCAATGCGGAGAGGTTTAGCAGGTTCCTGCCAGGCAAGATCAATGGCTTCGATGACATCTTGGCCGAGAGCTTCAGGTAGGCGACGATTGAGCCTGTAAAGGTCACCGCACCAATGAAGATGCCGATGAATACCTCGGCTCTGTGGACGCCGACTAACTCAGGCGAAAGATCACCAGCGTGCAGGGCGCCATTCCAGCCAACCAAAACTGCCGTAAGCCCAACAAAGCTGTGGAAGAGGGCGATAAGTTCCGGCATGCCGGTCATCGCAACTACCTTGGCTCGCCAGAGACCAATTACTGCACCGGCGCCAAGTGCTACCAGCAGCAGTACGAAGCCGGTGGAAGTGCTTTCATTCCACTCGCCCGAGAAGGTGAGCCAGATGGTGGCCGACATGGCAATCGTCATTCCTGTGATGCCGTAGCGGATACCGGTGCGACCAGTCTCGTGCTTGCTGAGCCCCGCGAGGCTCATTATGAATAGAAGGGCGGCAGCCACGTAGGCAGCGTTTGCAATAGCTAGCGCAGTCATTACTGGTCTCCCTTCGTGAACATCTTGAGCATTCGACGGGTGACCGCAAAGCCACCAAAGACATTGATGCTGGCGATCAGTACCCCAATGAAGGCAAGGATCTGCACCAGCAGGATTGAATCAGTGACCTGCAAAATGGCCGCCACCACCACGATGCCCGAGATGGCGTTGGTAACGCTCATCAGCGGGGTGTGGAGGGCGTGGTGGACCTTGCCGATCACATAGAAGCCAACAACCACCGACAGCGTCAGCACCAAGAAGTGTTGCGGTAGCGGTGGTGGTGCTATTGAAACAACTCCGAACAGTGCAGCCAGTCCTGCGGTAATCAAAAAGCCCCTGGTGCGGCCTGACATTTTCTTTTTCCCTGGCATCTCAGCCGGCACTTCAGGTTTCGCAACTGGAGCGGCCGAGACCTGCACTGGTGGTGGTGGCCAGGTTATCTCTCCGCTCTTCACGACCGTCACGGAGCGCTGTACGACATCCTCAAAATCAAGCTGCAGCTTGCCCTTCTTCTTGGGCGTTAGAAGCTTCAGAAGGTTTACAAGGTTCGTGCCGTAGAGCTGGGATGACTGCGCTGGCAGTCTTGATGGCAGGTCGGTGTAGCCAAGAATGATTACGCCGTTCTTGGTGACTATGCGCTTTCCAGCTACCGAACCGGCGACGTTTCCACCCTGGGCTGCAGCCATGTCCACAATCACGCTTCCAGGCTTCATCTTCGCTACGTCTTTTGCGGTGATGAGTTTTGGGGCTGGCCTACCCGGGATCAGGGCGGTCGTGATGATGATGTCTACATCCTCAGCCTGCTCGGTGTAAATCTCAGCTGCCCTCTTGTCATAGGCCTTGCTCGTCGCCTTGGCGTAGCCATCCGAGGACTGCATCTGCTCTTCAATTTCAACAGCTAGGTACTCGCCACCAATCGACTTGACCTGGTCAGCGACCTCTGGACGCGGGTCGGTTGCCCGAACGATTGCGCCGAGGCTGGATGCAGCTCCAATGGCAGCAAGACCGGCAACTCCGGCTCCAGCCACCAGCACCTTGGCGGGAGCGACCTTACCCGCGGCCGTTACCTGGCCGGTAAAGAAGCGGCCAAACTCATGGGCCGACTCAACAACCGCACGATAGCCAGCAATATTGGCCATTGAGCTCAGCACGTCCATCGACTGTGCCCTAGAAATTCTTGGTACCGCGTCCATGGCAAGCGCAGTTACGCCCTGCTTGGCAAGAGCCTTCAAAAGGTTGGGGTTTAGAGCCGGGCTGAGAATGCCAACGAGGATTGCGCCCTTCTTGAGCCTCTTGATTTCGGTTGGGGTGGGGGCATTGACCTTTAGGACAATGTCTGCCTTCCATGCCACCGCAGCAGTAGCGGTCTTGGCTCCAGCTGCCACATAAGCACTGTCGGGAAAAGCGGCCTTTGCGCCGGCTCCCTTTTCAACTAAGACTTGATAACCGAGTGCGCGGATGGCTTTCACAGTTTCCGGGGTAGCGGCAACCCTGGACTCCGCCTGCGACTCTAAAACAACACCGATAGACGACACGATTCTCCTTAGGCAATCTCAGTTATCAACTGGATTTCTAGCTTGAGGCTTCCAAGAAAAGGTATCGCTATTTACCCGTTAGTTTTTCTCGTCCTTATTTTTCCTATTGAAGATCGACTTCAGCTTCGCGACAATTCGCTCCAAACCCTGCATGCCCTGCTGGTTGAGCTCCCTTGCCCACTTGATCTCAAGGGCAAGGATTGAGAGGCCAAAGAAGATAAATAGAAGTCCAGGTCCTGGAGTGACCATCATGACAAGCCCCATGCCCAAAAGGACAAAACCCAAAACCATGACCACTGCCCAGCGCACCGGGTGAGGCAGGTTTGAAAGGATTTTCTTAAGCTTTTCCATCTTCGCTCTTAGGACCGTTGAAGCTAAATTATGGCAGTCCTAGCTGATACCAAGCTGAAAAGTCACAACTGTTCAATCGTTGTTCAATACCCCTATGTGCTTGCAATCGCTGGGATTATCGCGCCTGAGAAAACCTGCCATGCCAGCACGGACTTAGCGACCAAGCTGAGCGTGATATAGGTTGCCTCGCCATAGAGGTAGTTCTTCCAGGGACCGATCTTCTTGTACTGGAACGCCTGGTTAAAGGCGAAGGTGTTGAAGAACAGGAACAGCGCCACGATGATGCCGTAGACAAAGCCTGGAATCTCAGCGGCGTTCTCGCTACCTGGCTGGATTGTGTAGACGATCAAGATAAGCCAAGGCACGATGCCTGTCATCGAACCCATGATGAATGGAAGGCCCTGGCCGTTGCCTGGCTCCTCGTACTTCTCCTGCAGTGCTCCGAAGAAGATCATCGAGGCGTTCACAGCGAAGATTCCGGTTAGGGCAGCAAAGCCCGATACGCCCGTAAGCTGCGCAATCAACCAGATCATCACCGAGGAGGAGAGCGAATACTCAACCCAACGGAAGTAGTTGCGGTTTTGCTTTAGTCCGCCCTTGTAGCGAGAGAAGAACCAGGGCGAAGAAATCAAGAAGTGGAAGAAGGCAGAGAGCAGCAGAAAGCCGATAACGCCAGCGCCGATGTTGATGTCGAAGAGCTCAACCCGCTCTGGTGGAAGTGGAACCCCTGGAGGGCCTGTCGGGTATTCAATCGTTACTGGGAAAAGGATTTGGTTGTCCAACAGAGTTAGGACAAAGCTGAGGCCAGCTGCCTGAGCGAGGTGGAGGAATCCGGCAACTACGTTGTAGCTACGCAATCTTGCGATGTATTCATCCTGTGTTCTTTGTTTCTTAGCCAATTTGGCCCCCTTAACTTCCTACCCTCACACTATGCCCTCACGAGCTTTTTGCCCTAACCTCTAGAAGAGAGTTCAAAGGTGAGCGATGCGCATAGAGCACGACCTAATTGGTGATTACGAGCTTCCCGCTACCTCGCTATGGGGGGTTCACACCGCAAGAGCGGTAGATAACTTCCACATCTCCGGTGTCCCAATCGGACACTACCGAAACCTGATTCGTGCGCTGGGGCTAACAAAGGCCGCAGCGGCAAGAGTGAACGCTGCCATCGGAGGATTAGACAAAGACAAGGCCGACTTCATTGAGCTTGCCGCGCTAGAGGTGGCCGAGGGCAAGCTAGACAAGTACTTTGTTGTCGACGCTATTCAGGGTGGTGCCGGAACCAGCACCAACATGAACACCAATGAGGTGATTGCCAACAGGGCCCTGGAGCTGATGGGCAAGACTCCGGGCGACTACAAGGTTATTCACCCGCTGAACGATGTGAACCGCTCGCAGTCCACAAACGATGTCTACCCCACCGCTCTCAGGCTCGCGCTAATTTTTGAAATTGAGCTGCTTGATCAGTCACTGAGTGAGCTAAGGGACTCCTACCAGCGCAAGGCGGATGAGTTTTCCGACATCCTGAAGATGGCGAGGACTCAGCTGCAGGATGCGGTCCCAATTACCCTCGGACAAGAGTTTCAGGCCTTTGCCGTCTCCACATCAAAGGACATTGCGCGCCTGCACGAGCTGATTCCGCTGCTCTCTGAGGTAAACCTCGGTGGCACCGCAGTTGGCACCGAGCTGAACACCCCAAAGGGTTACACCAAAAAGGTGGTTGCCGAGCTCAGCAAGCTTTCTGGGATCAAGCTCGAATCGGCCCATGACCTTGTCGAGGCAACCCAATCCTCTGGAGTACTGGTCACCTACAGCTCAGTGCTAAAGCGCATAGCCGTGAAGCAGTCCAAGATTGCCAGCGACCTAAGGCTCCTGAGCTCCGGCCCAAGAGCCGGATTCAATGAGATTAACCTGCCTGAGAAACAGGCTGGCTCTTCGATCATGCCCGGCAAGGTGAACCCGGTAATCCCGGAGGTCATCAACCAAATTGCCTTCACGGTTATCGGCAACGATCTCACGGTAACCATGGCGGCCGAATCCGGACAGCTTCAGCTCAATGCCTTTGAACCAATCATGGCCAGGTCAATCCTGATGAGCATCACGTACTTGCGAAACGGTTTTGCAACCTTCACCAAGAACTGCGTGGACGGAATCACCGCGAACACCGACATCCTGCAGCAGACCGTAGAAAACTCAATAGGACTTGTCACAGTGCTGAGCCCACAGCTCGGATACGAAAACGCTACAAAGGTTGCCAAATACGCACGCAGGCAAAACTGCTCTGTGAGGCAGGCAGTGGTGGACCTGGAGCTAATGACCGAAGCGGACTTCGATGCCGCGCTTGGCGACCTAGTCTCCATCGCCAAGCGGGCGAGATAGTTAGCTGCGCAGCGCCTTCGCTAGCTCAGTAAACGAATCGACAAGCTTGTCCATATCACTCTGCTTGTGAGCGAGTGAAACCAGCCACTGCTCGTCAAGTCCCGGAGGGGTTAGCACACCGCGGTTCACACCCCAAAGCCAGGAAAGCTCAGCAACCTCAAAGTCAGTTGCCTTGAAGTCTCGATAGTTTCGGACCGGGGTCTCAGACCAGATCACAGCGCCCTTGACACCAAATCCAATGGTGTGGGCAGGGAGCTCATACTTGGCAATCACGGCATCTAGCTTCTTGAGAGTTTCGATGTTGATTGCCTCGGCTTTGCCAACGGCTGCCTCGGTGGCCAACTCGTCCACGGCTATGGCGGCAGCCATAACGAGAGGATTGCCGTTGTAGGTGCCGAAGTGAGCCATGCGGCCATCAACGACGGCATCCATGTACTTCTGCTTGCCACCAAATGCCGCTAGCGGGAAGCCGCCGCCAATGCTCTTGGCAAGACAAATAATGTCTGGCTCAACACCGAGCTTCTTAGCAGCTCCAGCGACCCCAGCGGTTAGGCCGGTCTTGACCTCATCAAAAATCAGAGCGATCGAATACTTATCGCAGAGCTCTCTAACGCTCTTTAGGTATCCGGCATCGGGCATGATGATCGACAGATTCTCAACCACCGGCTCGACAACGAAGCAGGCGATTCGGTCGCCGTGCTCAATGAAGATTTCCTGGAGCCTCTCGAGGTTGTTATAGGGAACGGTAAAGACCTCACCGGGCTCAACGTCAAACGGAACCTGTGGAGTTGGAGCATGGGCATCGCCAATCTCATCGAGAGCTGGCTTTACAGAAACCTGAAGTGGGTCATAGCCACCGTGATAGCCGCCCTCGACCTTGACGATCGCCTTCTTGCCGGTGACCGCCCTGGCGGTTCTGATCGCATACATCGTCGACTCGGTGCCTGAATTAGTAAACCGAATCATGTCTAGGCCAAAGCGCTTTTTGAACCTCTCAGCAGCCTCGGTTGCAATTG
>Ga0208547_1001005_pt1 | contig 15773 bp, 14 predicted proteins | sample DEB08_DNA_5_FD_185501 | JGI IMG/M metagenome (GOLD analysis project Ga0208547, IMG submission 185501) | Aqueous microbial communities from the Delaware River and Bay under freshwater to marine salinity gradient to study organic matter... | ecosystem: Environmental > Aquatic > Marine > Coastal ...
GCTCAACGTCAAAACGCTTGGCTTTATTGCGGCCGATGCCGCGCTGGTGAGCTACCGCATCAAGCCCCACTTGCCGCGCCTGGGTAAACGCTACGGCAAGCAGATCCCGCAGATTCGTGCGGCGCTGCTCGACGCCGATGGCGCAGCGCTAGCGGCCGCGCAGGCTTCAGGTCAGGCGATTACGCTCGAGGTCGACGGACAAACCCTGACCCTCGAGCCTGACGATCTTCTGATTGAAACCGAGTCGGCCGAGGGATACGCCTGCGCGGAATCCGGCGGCATGCTGGTCGCCCTGGATACAACCCTCAACGACGACCTGTTGCGTGAAGGGCTCGCCCGAGAAATTGTGCGCACCGTGCAGGATGCTCGAAAACAATCAGGCCTTGAGGTCTCTGACCGCATTCGCCTGCATCTCAGCGGCTCATCGAACGTACGCCAGGCCGTTTCGGAGTACAAGGACTGGATCATGGATGAAACGCTTGCGAGCGTTTGGTCGGATGACGCGTTCACCTCGGGCTTCTCGCTCGATCGTGAGGTCGCCGACGAACAATGGCATATCGCGCTTGAGAAGATTGGCTAGAGAGGTGGCGGTGGGCCTTTGCCCATACGGCGCCGGTGGGGTTTTGCCTGCGATCCGCGCGGTGCGGGCGGGCTTAAACCGCTGCGCCTCTGCTAGAATCTTTTGGGTTGTTTTCTACTTTAATCCGATGGGAGGAGTCGATGGCTAACGGGTTTCTTTTCACCTCAGAATCAGTCTCTGAAGGTCACCCCGATAAGATGGCGGATCAGATTTCAGACGCGGTGCTTGATGCAATGCTGGCGCAGGATCCACGATCACGCGTCGCCTGTGAGACGCTGGTCAACACCGGGCTTGCGGTCATCGCCGGCGAAGTCACCAGCAGCGCTCAGGTGGATCTGGCGCAGACCGTTCGCGACACCATTGCCGACATCGGCTACACCTCATCCGAAATGGGCTTCGACGCGGCCAGCTGCGCCGTGATGGTGACTCTCGACAAACAGTCGCCCGATATCGCCCAGGGCGTCAACGAAGGCGAAGGTCTGGATCGCGATCAAGGCGCGGGCGATCAGGGGCTCATGTTTGGTTTTGCCTGCAACGAAACCGACGTTCTGATGCCTTTCCCCATCACCTACTCGCATCGTCTGGTAAAGCGCCAGGCTGAGGTCCGCAAAAGCGGCAAGCTTTCGTGGTTGCGCCCCGACGCCAAGAGCCAGGTCTCTGTTCGCTACGAAGACGGCAAACCCGTCTCGATCGACACCGTCGTGCTTTCAACCCAACACAGCGAAGATGTCGATCATGCGACACTGAGCGAAGCCGTGATCGAAGAGATTATCCGGCCGGTTCTGCCGGCGGATATGATCACCACCAAGACGCGCTTTCTGGTGAACCCCACCGGCCGATTTGTCATCGGCGGCCCGCACGGCGACTGCGGTCTCACCGGCCGTAAAATCATTGTCGACACGTATGGTGGCTCCGCCCACCACGGCGGCGGCGCGTTCTCCGGCAAGGATCCCAGCAAGGTCGATCGCTCGGCCGCCTATGCCATGCGCTATGTGGCCAAGAACGTCGTGGCCGCCGGCCTCGCCGACCGATGCGAAGTGCAGGTGGCGTATGCCATTGGTGTGGCAGAGCCGGTCTCGCTGATGGTCAACACCAGCGGCACCGCCGTGATTCCCGAGGAAAAGATCGAAGCGCTCATCCGCGAGCATTTTGACCTGCGGCCCAAGGGCATCATCGAGGATCTTGACCTGCTGCGGCCGATCTACCGCCCCAGCGCCGCATACGGGCACTTCGGCCGAGATGACGCGGGCTTCCCCTGGGAGGAAACCGACAAAGCCGAGGCCCTGCGCGCTGCCGCAGGTATCTAAAAACAGCCGTTCTTCTGGTAAAATACGCGTGAAAAGGAGCTAAGGCGAACCCTTAGACTCCTTTTTCGTTTTTTAGGACGCCGCCGAGGAGCGTTGCAACGGGCACCCCGCCCGCCAGGCTCGGCACCAGTGCGTCTCCGTTAGGACAACGGCGCTCAGTGAACATGGAGACACCCATGAACGCTGTGATGCAACCCAAGTCCGACCAGGACTTCCTCGTCGCCGACCTCTCGCTTGCAGAGTTCGGCCGTAAAGAAATCGCCATTGCCGAGACCGAAATGCCCGGTTTGATGGCGCTTCGCAAAAAGCACGGCCCCGAGCAGCCGCTCAAAGGCGCGCGCATCGCCGGCAGTCTGCATATGACCATTCAGACCGCCGTTCTGATCGAAACCCTCACCGCCCTCGGCGCCGACGTGCGCTGGGCGTCCTGCAACATCTTCTCCACGCAGGATCACGCGGCAGCGGCTATCGCGGCGGGCGGCACGCCGGTGTTTGCCTACAAAGGCGAAACCCTCGAAGAGTACTGGGCCTATACCCACCGTATCTTTGAGTGGAGCGACGGCGGCACGCCCAACATGATTCTTGATGACGGCGGTGACGCGACGCTGCTGGTGAATCTTGGCACCAAAGCCGAGCAGGACTTGTCCGTTCTGGATAACCCCACGAGCGAAGAAGAAGTCGCGCTCTTTAACTCCATTCGCGAGCGTTTAAAGACGCAACCTAACTGGTACTCCACGATCCAGGCCAACATCCTGGGCGTTACGGAAGAAACCACTACCGGCGTGAAGCGTCTTTATCAGATGCAGAAAACCGGCGAGCTGCCGTTCCCTGCCATCAACGTAAACGACTCGGCAACCAAGTCCAAGTTCGACAACCTGTACGGCTGCCGCGAGTCGCTGGTCGACAGCATCAAGCGTGCCACCGACGTCATGGTGGCCGGCAAGCTGGCGGTGGTGCTCGGTTACGGCGACGTGGGCAAGGGCTCGGCCCAGTCCCTGCGTGGACTTGGCGCTACCGTCTGGATCACCGAAGTCGATCCGATCTGCGCCCTGCAGGCCGCAATGGAAGGCTACCGTGTGGTGACCATGGACGAAGCCGCCAGCCAGGCGGACATCTTCGTCACCGCAACGGGCAACTATCACGTGATCACGCACGATCACATGGCCGCGATGAAAGACCAGGCCATCGTCTGCAACATCGGCCACTTCGACAACGAGATCGATTGTGCGTCCCTCGAGCAGTACGAGTGGGACAACATCAAACCGCAGGTGGATCACATCATCTTCCCCGACGGGAAGCGCATCATCCTGCTGGCTCAGGGTCGACTGGTGAACCTCGGCTGTGCCACAGGCCACCCGAGCTTCGTAATGTCCAACTCCTTCACCAACCAAACGCTGGCGCAGATTGAGCTGTTTAAAAACCGCGACCAGTACAAAAACGAGGTCTACATCCTTCCCAAACATCTTGATGAGGCGGTCGCCCGACTGCACCTTGAGAAGATCGGCGCCAAACTGACCACGCTCACCCAAGAGCAGGCAGACTACATCGGCGTGTCACAGGACGGTCCGTACAAAGCCGAGCACTATCGGTATTGATCTCGAGACGCGAGTCAAAAAAAAGCCCCCGCACTGCGGGGGCTTTTTCGTTCTGGCGGATTTTCAGGCCGAAAGATCAGGGGCCAGTTTGTGTTCCAGATGGTTAATGCTGTCTTTTAAGAATAGTTTTCGCTTCTTGAGTCGCTGCATCTGCAGGTCATCGGTGAGCGGGTCGTGGGACAAATTCTCAAGTTCTTCGTCCAGGGCGCGATGCTCCGATCGCAATTTGTCGATTCGATGGGTGAGATCTATGTGCTGCGCTTCATTCATTCAGGATGGTCTCCCTCACGTACTGGCAGTTGATGAGTTTCACGTGTGTGGAGAGACCGCGGGCCAACCGACTTCGCATGCCCAAAAGGCACTGCGGCTCACGACCTGACCACGTGATTTCATCCTACTCCTTCATGGCTTTTATTTCAGGAGTATTTATTTTTATTGACCGGCTGCACTCGCAACCTAAATAATTTTTATTTCAAAAATATATAATTAGGTAATACTCCTCACTCGCTTTATGTGGTTTACGAGCGGGTTCATCAAGCGGCTCAATTAAGGTACGGCAATGGCAACCTGGGAAAAAATCCTGCTCGGCGTGCTCGTGCTGGTCGTAATCCTTTGGTTTTTTCCGGGCGTTAAAACCATGATGCAGCAAAGTCGCGAAGCGCCCAAAGACTGGCCCGCCGTTATTCTTCCGATTCTTGCTGTGGTGGGGTTCGTGATTTTTCTGATTGCGGTGGTGGCATGAGCAAAGACGCCGAGATCAGCCAGCGCATATACCTCAAGGATTACGCGCCGCCCGATTACACGATCACGAGGACCGAGCTTCATCTCGATCTCGATCGCACCCGCACCCGCGTTCGCGCGCGTCTTGCCGTTCAGAAAAACGGCGGGCACGACCGGCCCCTGATCCTGCACGGCGAAAAGCTCGACCTCATCAGCCTGTCGCTTAATGGCGAAACGCTAAACGGCAACGACTGGCAGCGTAATGATGAATCCCTCACGCTCTTGCGTTCGTTTACTCATGGCGAGCTGGAAATCGAAACCGAGATAAACCCTGCCGCCAACTCAGAGCTCAGCGGGCTGTATGCGTCAGCCGACACGCTGTGCACGCAGTGCGAGCCCGAGGGCTTTCGGCGCATTACCTATTTTCTTGACCGCCCAGACGTGCTCTCCGTCTACCGGGTCACGCTTACTGCCGTAAAAGCGGATTACCCCGTGTTGCTCGCCAACGGCAACCTGATCGAAAGCCGAGAGGATGGCGAGCACCATACCGCCGTCTGGGACGACCCGCACCCCAAGCCGAGCTACCTTTTTGCAGTCGTTGCCGGCCGCCTTGAGTTCCTCGAGGACCGCTTTACCACCCAGTCGGGCGAGCCTGTGCAGCTTCGGGTCTACGCCCGATCACGAGATCTCTCGCAGTGCCATTACGCGCTGGCCGCGCTTCGCGAGTCCATGGTCTGGGATGAAAAAACCTACGGGCGCGAATACGACCTGTCGCAATACAACATCGTCGCGGTTGAGGATTTCAACATGGGCGCGATGGAGAACAAGGGCCTTAATGTCTTCAACACCCGCTACGTGCTCGCGCTTCCGGAGACCGCCACCGATCAGGACTATCAGGGCGTCCGCGACGTCATCGGCCACGAGTACCTGCACAACTGGTCAGGCAACCGGGTCACGCTGCGCGACTGGTTTCAGCTCAGTCTAAAAGAAGGCTTCACGGTCTTTCGCGAGCAGCAGTTCAGCGCCGATCATGGCTCGGCCGGGGTTAAGCGCATTGAAGACGCCAACCTTGTGCGCACGCAGCAGTTTCGCGAGGATGCCGGCCCCATGGCCCATGCGGTGCGCCCCGATTCCTTTGTTGAGATCAACAACTTCTATACGCTCACGGTCTACATCAAAGGCGCCGAGGTCGTGCGCATGCTGAGCCGGCTAGTCGGTGAGCACGCATTTTTTAAAGGCTGCACGCATTATTTTGAGCAGCACGACGGGCAGGCCGTCACCACCGATGATTTCGTAAGCGCGATCGAACACGCCAGTCAAAAAGATCTCTCGCAGTTTCGGCGCTGGTATGAACAGCCCGGCACCCCGCGTATCCGCACCATCAGCCGCTACGACCCAGCGCGCCAAAGCTTCCAGCTCAATATGGCGCAGAGCAATCCCGATAGCCTGGGGCAGGGCCGAGCGCCTTTACAGATTCCAATCGCCGTGGCGCTTTTTGACCGGACCGGAAAGCCGCTTAAAAGCCGGTTAAACGGCGCCTCAGAACCGGCTCATGAACATCTTCTGGATTTCACCAACCCGGAGCAGGGCTTTCATTTTGAGGGTGTCGAAAGCGAGCCGATTGTCTCTTTCCTGAGAGGCTTCTCCGCACCCGTCATCGTCGAGACCGACTTGCCGGACGCGGATCTTGCCGTGCTGGCAGGCTTTGACAACGATCCGTTCAGCCGCTGGGATGCGGGCCAAACACTTGCCCGAAAAGAAATTCTGCGCTGGATGGGTGTCGGCAATATGACAGAGCTGAACGAGTCCTTTGCAAACGCCTTCGGCGAGACCTTAAAGGGCGACTTTGACGATCAGGCCTTTCAGGCGCTTGCCCTGCGACTGCCGGATGAAAGTTACTTAAGCGAGTTTGTCGACAAGATTGATCCAGCGCGCGTTCATGACGCAAGACAGGCCGTAATGACCGCGCTTGCGCAGCGTTATCGCGAACTGTTTTTGGCGCGTTACGAATCGCTTGCGCCGACTCAAGGTCTCAAGCTCAATGCCGACGCTGCCGGCGCACGCTCGTTACGTAACACCTGCCTTGCCTACCTGATGCTGCTGGGTGAGAACGCCGTCGCCGCGCTCGCATTAAAGCAGCTTACCGAAGCGGACAACATGACCGATGCGATTGCCGCATTGGCCGTACTGGCGCATCAGCCTGGCGCTGCGCGAGATGAGGCGCTTGCCTTCTTTGAGAACCGATGGCGCGATTATCCGCTGGTCATGGATAAATGGCTGCGCGTTCAGGCCACCTCCCGTGCTGAGGATACGCTTGACCGCGTGCGGGAGCTTACGGGCCACCCGTGCTATCACGACGATAACCCGAACAAAGTGTATTCGCTGATCAGCGCTTTCGCCCACGCCAATCCGCTGCGGTTTCATTGTCCAAGCGGCAAGGGGTACACCTTTGTGGCGGATCAGCTTTTAAAAACCGACGCCAAGAACCCGCAGGTCGCAGCTCGCCTTGCGTCGGCTTTCAATCTCTGGCGACGCTTTGAGCCGGGACGTCGCGCACTCATGAAGCAAACGCTCGAGCGCATCAACGCCACGCAGACGCTCTCCCGAGACGTCGGCGAGATCATCGAGCGGGCGCTCGCGGCAGAGGATGCGCAGAGCTAAAGATCGCCGGTGAGCACCGAGCGCGCGAGCGATATCGCAAGCGCCAGCATCACCACACCAATAGCCCCATCAATCACGCGCCAGGTATTTGCGCGTGCAAGAAACCGGCGCAATTTCCGCGCACCAAAGCCCAGCGGATAAAACCAAAGCGCCGAGGCGAGCATCGCGCCCAAGGCAAAAAGCGCCCGGTCCCAGCCCGCGAACCGCGACGCAATTCCCCCCAACACCAGCACCGTGTCGAGATACACATGCGGGTTTAAAAACGTCAGCATCAGGGCCGTGGCAACGGCAGTGCCCAGCGCGCCGTGCACGCCGCCCGCAGCATCCATCACCTCCTGCGCGCGATACGCCCGGTAAAACGAGCGCAGGGCAAAACCCAGCAAAAACAAACACCCGAGCCAGGCGACCGTCTCGAGAATTTGCGGATACGCGCGAATGGCGGTACCGACGCCTGCCGCCCCAATCGCGATCAGCAGCACGTCGCTCAAAAAACAAACGGTGGCCACCGCAAACACGTGCCGCCCCGCCAGGCCCTGCCGTAACACAAAAGCATTCTGCGGACCGATCGCAATGATCAATGCGCTGCCAAGCGCCAGTCCCTCCAGCAGTGCCATCCCGTCCACCCCACATGCTCCGTCGGTTTGTTTGCAGGCCAATGATAAGATTGATTCACTAAAGTGGCTTTGCAATAAACGCCGTGAGCGCATCCCGAAAAACCGACCTTCGGCCCTCCAGCCAGGATGATGTCAATCGCTTCCTGCAGAACGTACGCGCCACCGCGCCGCTGGCGCGCCGCGAGGGTCGCGGGCGTCTGATTTTTGCCATGGATGCCACCGCCAGCCGCGAGCCGCTGTGGGACCGCGCCTGCCATATCCAGGGCCAGATGTTTGAACAGACCGCGGCGCTCGGAGGGCTCGAGATCCAGCTCGCGTATTACCGCGGCTATGGCGAATTTGACGCAGCGCCCTGGGCTTCAGAGGCGGACGTGCTCTTAAAACGCATGACGGCCATTCGCTGCGCCGCCGGCCATACGCAGATCGCCAAGGTGCTAAAGCACGCGCTCTTACAGGCCCGCAAGGGCGGCGGCACCGTCAATGCGCTGGTCTTTGTCGGCGATTGCGTGGAGGAAGATCCCGATACGCTGACCGCTCTGGCGGGTGAGCTTGGCATGCTGGGCGTACCGGTGTTTGTTTTTCAGGACGGCGTTGAGCCTTCGGCAGAAAAGACTTTTACGCAGATTGCGCGCCTGAGTCGCGGCGCCTACTGTCGGTTTGATGCCTCCAGCGCTGCGCAGCTTCGTGACCTGCTGTGCGCAGTTGCCGTGTACGCCGCAGGCGGTCGTAAAGCGCTTACGAATCACAGTCGTCAAAGCGGCGGCGAAGCGCTTAAGCTCCTCGCGCAACTCGACAGCGGACGCTAACCGTGGCGCGTATTTTTCTGGCGCTTGTCGCGCTTGTCGGCCTGATGTGGCTGGCGGCGTGGCTCGGTAAAGCTACCCCCGAGCAACGCGCCAAGGCGCTTAAACTCATCGTGCTCTATGGTGTCGCGGGGGCACTCTTGGTTCTCGTAGTCACTGGCCGCATACCCTGGGTCTTTGCGCTGATTAGCGCGGCCGTGCCCTGGCTGCAGCGCTTTCTGGTGGCGCGTCAGGCGTGGAATATGTTCAAGTCGACGCGCGGGCCAAGCGCCGGCAAAACCTCCCACGTTGAAACTGCGATTCTGCGCATGGCGCTCGATCACGACAGCGGTGATCTTGATGGCGAGGTGATCAGCGGGCCTTTTTCCGGCAGGCGCCTGGGCGATCTCAACGACGAAGAGCTCATAGCCCTGCTGAAGGTCTGCCGGAAGCAAGACGGCCAGTCGGCAGCGCTGCTCGAGGCGTATCTTGATCGCACCCGCGGCGACAGCTGGCGCGAGGACGAAGACGCCGGGCCAGCATCCGCGCCAGCTCAGGGGCCGATGTCGGTCGATCAAGCCGCGCAGATTCTGGGCGTGGCAAAAGACGCTTCGCGCGATGAGATTCAGGCCGCACACCGGCGTCTCATTCAAAAACTACACACCGATCGCGGCGGCACCGACTACCTCGCCGCGCTCATCAACGAAGCTCGCGACACCCTCAACGATCAGCAGTGACAAATGAGCGCGTGAAAACCCCCGCGCGATCGGGCCGGCGAATCTCATGGCCCGTATGGCTTTTGATCACCCTCGTGCTGGTGGCCGTGGGCATCGTTTACGAGCCCAGCGAAATCACAACCGAGACCTACTCTCGTGAGGAGGCCTGGGGCATCGATCGCGCGCTGCTGCGCACCACGCTCGGTGAGCCCGTCGCCCAAAACGAATACCCGAAAACCATTCGGGTCGCCCACGATCAAATCGAATACGAAGCGGCCATCACCTACACGCTGGATGCCGACCTGCAAAAAGCAGTCGATGAGATCTTTGCCCAATACGGCCCGGATTACGGCGTCTTTGTAGCGCTCGATCCCGATACGGGGGAGATCCTCGCGCTCGCCAATCACCGGCGCAATCAGGGCGAGCTTAATGAAAATCTCGCCATAGCGGCGACCTACCCGGGCGCTTCGGTTTTTAAGGTGGTGACCGCAGCGGCCGCCATGGATCTCGGTAAAGCGACGCCCAAAACCGTGATTCCGTTTAACGGCAAGACCACGAGCCTTTACCGCAAGAACGTTCTGCACCACAAAAACACGCAGTGGACGCGCCGCTATCCGCTGACCACCAGCTTTGCCAAATCCGTAAACACGGTATTCGCCCGGCTCGGGATCTTCACCGTGGGCGGTGAGCCCCTTAAAACCTACTCGAGCGCCTTTGGCTTTAATCAAACCTGGGATTCTGACTTTGCGCTGGCGCCAAGCGTGTTCGTGATTGACGCAAATGACCCCTGGTCAATTGCGGAAGCGGCCTCAGGCTACACGCGCAACACCACGCTCTCACCCGTGCACGGCGCAATGCTTGCGGCGGTTGCCGTCAACGGCGGACAGCTCGTAAGACCCACGCTGGTTAAAAAAATCACCGCCGAAGATGGACTGTCGGTTTATGTACACGAGCCTGAGAACGAGCCGATTGTCTCGGACCAGACCGCAAGCGATCTTCGCACGCTCATGCAAGAGACCGTGGCCTCGGGCTCGGCTCGCGATTCGTTCAAGAAATTTTTCAGAGGCGACATGGCCGATGTGGAGGTCGGCGGCAAGACCGGCAGCCTCACCGGTGAAAACCCACCGGGCCGCTACGACTGGTTTATCGGATACGCGCAAAAAGACGGGCGCAAAATCGCTTTTGCAGCCATGTGTATTAACGAGGAATTCTGGTATGTAAAATCGGCCTACGTCGCCCGAAAAGCCATCGAGCACTTTTTCAGTCGACCCAACACCAATTAACCAGCCGTCCCCAATCGATCAGGATTTTTCGGTGCAGCAATATCACGACGTTATCCGCCGCGTGCTCAAAGAGGGCCGACGCAAACACAACCGCACCGGCGTGGATACCCTCTCCACCTTCAACATCAACTACCAGATTGATCTTCGCGAAGGCTTTCCGCTACTCACCACCAAAGAGATCTCCTGGAAAAACATCGTCGTTGAGAACCTCTGGTTTTTATCCGGCGACACGCGCATTGATCTGTTGCGCAAGCACGGCTGCAAATTCTGGGAGCCCTGGGCCGACGAAGACGGACGGGTACCGAGCGCCTACGGCAACTTCTGGCGCAACTATCCCGTGCATGACGACGGCGAAGCGGGCTTTAACGACCAGATTCGCTACGTTATCAACGAGTTAAAAGAGCGACCGCAAAGCCGCCGGCTGGTGGTGTCCGCCTGGGCGCCGGGCAACGCGCAGACCAGCGCCTTGCCGCCGTGCCATGCGTTCTGGGTGCTGAACGTGCAGCAGGACGAGCACGGCGAGCCCATGCTCTGCCTGCATCTGACCCAGCGCAGCTGCGATGTGGCGCTCGGGCTGCCTTACAACATCGCAGGCTACGCTTTTTTGCTCGAGCTGATCTCGCGCTTTACGGGCATCAAGCCGGGCTACTTCGGCCACACGCTGATCGATGCGCATATCTACACCGCCAAGGCCGACGGCTCCATGGCGGAATACGATCACGTGCCGGGTCTTGAAGAGCAGCTCACCCGCGCGCCGCGCGCACTGCCACGCCTTGAAATCAGCCCGGCTATCACCGAGCTTGATGACGTGACCGCGCTTTTGGAAGCGGACACCGACACGCTGCTTGAGACCTTTCGCCTGCACGACTATCAGCCGCACACCGCGCTGCAATTTAAAGTCGCGGTCTGACGCGCGTGCCGACCGACGACGGCAAGTCGATACGCGCGGCGATTGTTGCCATGAACGAGTCGCGAGTCATCGGCCGCGACGGCACGCTGCCCTGGCATTACTCAGAAGACTTGAAGCGCTTTAAACGCCTGACCACCGGCACCACCATCGTGATGGGCCGCAACACCTTTGAATCCATCGGCAGCAAGCCGCTGCCCAATCGCGATAACCGCGTGGTCACTCGCGCACAGTTTGCAAACGTCGCCTGCTTTGATTCTGTGCAGAGCGCCATCAAGGATTGCACGGGCGATATCTGGTTTATCGGCGGCGCCAAGCTCTACCAGGCCGCGCTTGATTACTGCGACTTCATTGATGTGATGTGGGTGCCTGATGAGGTCACAGGCGAGGATCTGGTTTATTTTCCTGAGCTTGCTGAAAACGTCTGGCGGGCCGGCCCCGAAACACCGCTAGAAGAGGATAACCGCCTGATTTGTCAGCGCTTTTATCGCCAGTAGATGGACGTCTCCACGATCTTTGAGGACCTCAACGACGCCCAGCGCGAGGCCGTTGGCGCCCCGCCGGGGCCGATGCTGGTGCTGGCCGGTGCCGGCAGCGGCAAGACGCGCGTACTGACCTATCGCATTGCCTATCTGGTGCAGGCGTTACAGGTTTCGCCCTACGCCATTTTGGCCGTCACTTTCACCAACAAGGCCGCCAACGAGATGCGCCGGCGCATCGAGGACTTCTTGGGGTTTTCGGTGCGCGGCATGTGGATCGGAACTTTCCACGGACTCTCGCATCGGCTGATCCGCGATCACCACGAGCTGGCGGGGCTGCCGAGCGGCTTTGAGATTCTGGATTCGGATGATCAGCATCGGCTGGTGCGCCGCTGCCTGCGCGAGCTTAGCCTGGACGAAGGCTACTGGCCGCCGCGTCAGGTGCAGTGGTTTATCAACAGCCAGAAAGAAGAAGGCCACCGACCCGAGCACCTGCACGGCACGCCCGACGCCCACCAGCAGACCATGATCCGCGTGTACGCGCACTATGAGGACACCTGCAGGCGCCTTGGGCTGGTGGACTTTGCTGAGCTGCTGCTCAAGGCGCTAGAGCTTTTAGAGCAGAACGACGCGCTGCGCGAGAACTACCAGCAGCGCTTTCAGCACATCCTGGTCGATGAGTTTCAGGACAGCAACACCATTCAGTACCGCTGGCTTAAATGCCTCGCTACGGCCCACGGCCAGATCGTGGCGGTGGGCGATGACGATCAGTCCATATACGGCTGGCGCGGCGCGCGCGTGGAAAACATGGCCCAGCTGCAAAAGGACTTTGCCGGCACGCAGGTGGTGCGCCTGGAGCAGAACTACCGCTCCACGGGCAACATCTTAAAAGCCGCCAATGCCGTCATTGATCTCAACACCGACCGCATGGGCAAAAACCTCTGGACGGAGGGCGAGGACGGCGAGCCGATCCGCGTATACGGCGCGCTTGATGAGCTCGACGAAGGGCGCTTTGTCATCGACCGCATTCAGGCCTGGCAGACCCTTGGCCGGCGCCGGGACAGCATCGGCATTTTGTACCGCTCCAACGCCCAGTCGCGCGTGTTTGAAGAACTTCTGCTCTCGCAGGGTATTCCCTACCGCGTGTACGGCGGGCTTCGATTTTTTGAACGCGCCGAAATCAAAGACGCGCTTGCGTATCTGCGGCTGGTGACCAACCGAGACTCGGATCCGGCCTTTGAGCGCGTGGTAAACGTGCCGCCACGGGGCATTGGCGCGCGTACGGTGGAGATCATCCGCCAGCAGGCCCGCACCGATCAAAGCTCGCTGTGGAATGCAGCGCGCGGCCTATGCGCGTCAGACGCCCTGCCCGGCCGGGCCCGCTCGGCGGTGAGCGCCTTTTTGGATCTGGTGGATCAGCTTGCGCTCGATAGCGCCGATCACGACCTGCCGGAAAAAATTGATCTTGCCATCAGCCGCAGCGGGCTTATCGACCATTACCGCAAGGAGCGCGGCGAAAAAGCCATCACCCGCGTTGAAAACCTGGAAGAACTCGTCAGCGCCGGACGCAACTTTGAAAGCGAGGCCGACGAAGACGACACGCTCGATGAGCTATCAAACTTTCTGGCCCACGCGGCGCTTGAAGCCGGCGAAGGGCAGGCCGCCGAATGGGAAGACTGCGTGCAGCTCATGAGCCTGCACTCGGCCAAGGGGCTTGAGTTTCCGCTGGTGTTTTTATGCGGCATGGAAGAGGGGCTCTTTCCGCACCAGCGCTCGATTGACGAGCCCGGTGGTCTCGAAGAAGAGCGCCGGCTGTGTTACGTGGGCATGACCCGCGCCATGGAGCAGCTGTATTTAACCTGCGCCGAAGTGCGCCGTCTTTACGGGCGCGATAACACCACCAGTCCCTCGCGGTTTTTATCCGAGATCCCAGAATCCCTCATTGAAGACGTGCGGGCCGGTGCCGGGCTTCGAACCCGCACCATCAAAAAAACCAACCCCAATATCGCCCACATCAGCAAAGGGGCAGGCGACACCCCCGCGGCGCTGCGCTTGGGGGCCGCGGTGAACCACAAAAAATTCGGCCTTGGAACCGTCGTGATGATCGAGGGTCAGGGCGAGCATGCCCGAGTGCAGGTGCGCTTTGAAAAATCCGGCAGCAAATGGCTCGTGCTGGCTTATGCCAATCTCGAGCCTGTTTGATCTAGGAGACTCACTGCACCAAAAAAAGACCCCGCCTCGGCGGGGTCTTTGGTTGTTGAAGGGTTATCGGGGTTAGCTCTCGTCGAATTCTTTTTTCTTCTCTAGGCTCATGCGGTCTTTGTGACTCATGATCCAGGCGGCAGCGGCCAGCACCAAAATCGCGCCGGCTTCGGCCATCAATACCCAGGGCTCGTTATCCTTGCTGCGCAGGACCACCAGCCGGCAAAGCGCGGTAATGGCAATAATGATGGGCAACGTCACCGGTATGCGGCTGCTGGAATAAAACGCACCGACCATGCCGATGATCTCGGCATAAATAAATAAAAGAAAAAGATCAGCAAGCTCAATGCGCCTTGCAAGATAAAGCTCGTAGATCTCCATGGCCACGGCCACCATGGTCAGCGCGCCAATGATGGCGAGCACTAATTTTTCACTGACCAGCGTGGTCCAGTGCAGTTCTTTATCCCAGTTGGTTTTCATTTTTTTTGGGTCGGGCGTTATTTGAGCGCGTACGCTAGCACGAGCCCGGCAAACACAAAACCCCCGAACCAGATGTTGTTCAAAAACGCTTTAAAGCACCGCTGACGGTCTCGATCCTTGCAAAGAACCAGCTGATACACGCCGGTGCACGCCGCGCCCAAAAGCCCCAGATAAAAAACGCCGCCCAGATCCAGATGACGGCCGATCAGCGCGAGGCTTAAAAGCGCCAGCACCTGCAGCGCGGCGTTAATCAGAAGATCAAAACGGCCAAACAAAATGGCGGTGGACTTGATGCCGGCTTTGAGGTCATCGGGCCGGTCTGCCATGGCGTACATGGTGTCGTACGCGACCGTCCATAGAAGATTGGTGGCCAAGAGCCACCAGGCGAGCGGCATGAGATCGGCATCTTGCGCGCTGAAGGCCATGGGGATGCCCCAGGAGAACGCCACCCCGAGATACACCTGCGGCAGATTGGTGAAGCGCTTGGCAAGCGGGTACGTCACGGCAATAAACGCGCCGGCAAACGAGAGCAAAATGGTCTGTCGATTAAGCGTCAGCACCAGCAAAAACGCCGCGAGCATCAGCACGGCGAAAACGCTGAGGGCTTCTTTAGGCGTAACGGCGCCGCTTGCCAGAGGGCGCTCGCGCGTGCGCGCCACCTGCGGATCAAAGTCGCGATCCAGATAATCGTTTATGACGCAGCCTGCCGCGCGCATGGCAATAACGCCCAGCACAAACACCACCACGATGTGCGCGGGCGGGTGACCGTCGGCGGCAATCCACACTGCCCAGAGCGTTGGCCACAAAAGCAACAGCCAGCCCACCGGCTTATCGAGGCGGGCCAGGCGCCAGTAAAGACGAAGTTTTTCAGGCATGAGAAAAGGCCAGGCCCTCGCGCACCCAGCGCGCCATCAGGGGCGCGGCTTTTTCCGGATGATCGCGCAGTAGCTGCTGCGCGCCGTGCTGCACAGCCGGCAACAGCGCGCGATCGCGCGCAAGATCGGCGATACGAAACTGCGGTGCGCCGCTTTGGCGAGTGCCTAAAAGCTCGCCCGGGCCACGCAGCTCAAGATCTTTTTGTGCAATCACAAAGCCGTCCGTGCTTTGGCGCAAAGTGGCAAGACGCTCTTTGGCCGTGTTGCCCAGCGGCGCCTGATACATCAGCACGCACACCGATTTTTGATCACCCCTGCCCACCCGCCCGCGCAGCTGATGCAGCTGAGAAAGACCGAGGCGCTCGGCGTTTTCAATAATCATAAGCGAGGCCTCGGGCACATCCACGCCCACCTCAATCACGGTAGTGGCCACCAGCACATCCAGACGGCCCTGACGAAAATCTTCCATGATGGCGTCTTTTTCTGCCGGGGCGATCTTGCCGTGCAAGAGCGCGATGCGAAGCTCGGGCAGCTCGGCCTTGAGCGACTCGGCGCGGCTGGTGGCGGCCTGC
>Ga0208547_1001006_pt1 | contig 15768 bp, 16 predicted proteins | sample DEB08_DNA_5_FD_185501 | JGI IMG/M metagenome (GOLD analysis project Ga0208547, IMG submission 185501) | Aqueous microbial communities from the Delaware River and Bay under freshwater to marine salinity gradient to study organic matter... | ecosystem: Environmental > Aquatic > Marine > Coastal ...
ACTATGGAAAGCAACTACACCCACAGTGGTATTGGTGCTTTGCAAGATGGTTCAGGTGTGTATTATGTGACACAACTTTTTTATCGCAAATAGGTTTCTATTTATTCGGAAGGTTGGGCCCGCGTCGCCAAAACTCATTAGAGTGGGGCGATTAGCGGGCCTTTTTTATTTATAGTTTTTGGTGAGTCGAAGTTTAATTAAAGATGGGGGCAGAGCTAACATTAGCTAACACTCAATCCAAGTCTTATCTGTACAATTAACTTTAACGTCGCCTTGTTACTTTAACGCCCATTCTGAATAGGATCAGTATCGGGCATTAGTTTATTCAGAGTAAAATAAACAGGACAAAATTTTGTAAATGGACTAATAATTTGAAGGACACCAACGGCTACGGCAATCCAAACAAAATTAAGGTTTAGTGTAAATAGCGTTAGACCGGCGCTGATAAGATATAAAAATCCGACTATGGCGTCATGTGCTCTGATTTTTCCAATGTTTTTTTCCATGTTTTTGGTTTTTGTGGTTGGTTTTTTGATTGATAAAAAATATTTAATTGCAATTTAAAACAAAAACATTAAATTCATTCCTAATAATGTTGAATTAATTTGAATAATCTTTTGAAATGATAAGGTGAATTCAAAACCAGATATCTGGTTATTTAAAAAAGATAGATGCCGCCAAAAGGCTAAAATTCGCTTAAAGAATAGAATTGACGTATATTCACAGAACAATGGAAGAAAGCATGAAAAAAATCGTATTAGGACTCTTGGCGCTAGTTATTTCATCTTGTATGGGTATAAAAAAGCCTGAGGCGGGCGAATGGATAACACTTTTTGACGGAAGTACATTGGAGGGATGGCGGGCTTACAATGGACAAGAGATGCCTCCGGGTTGGGCTATTGTCGATAATGAATTAACGTTTACTACTGACTTTATAAAGGAAGAAGACTACGATTACAAGGGCAATAGAGACATTATCTACGGAGCCGAAGAGTTTGATAATTTTGAACTTTATGTAGAATGGAAGATTCCTTTAGGAGGCAATAGCGGAATTTTTTATCACGTGAAGGAAGGGTACGAAGGACCTCCTGTTGTTGCGCCAGAGTATCAGCTCATTGACGACGAAAACTATGCGAGGATACATGATTTAACAGCATATAACATTCAATTTGGGGCAGAAGACCCCTCGCAACTTTTAAATTGGCAAAAGACAGGCGCAGATTATGCGATGTATCCCCCGAATAGTGAAAATAAATTATTGTTTCCTGTCGGCGAATGGAACAGTAGTCGTATAATTTTTACCGAGAAAAAGGTAGAATATTGGTTAAATGACAAAAGAGTAGTATCTTTTGTACCATGGTCTGAAGATTGGTACCAGAGACGTAGTTCAGGCAAATGGGATTCTGCTCCAGATTACGGTATTTATAAAACAGGATTTATTGGTTTCCAAGACCATGGCAGTAATTTGTCCTTCAGAAACATAAAAATCAAAAAACTTTAAACACTGCAATCATGAAAAAAAGAACTTTTTTGAAGATTTCCTTGGCGGCAGCATCCTCTACACTCATTCCTAGCCCCATTTTAGCTATGGCCGGCAAGGGAGAAAAAAAGCTTCGTACAGCACATATTGGTGTTGGCGGCATGGGTGCAGCAGATTTGGCGGCTATTGCCTCCCATCCCAGTGTTGAAGTCGTGGCTTTATGTGATGTAGATAGTATTGCATTAAACGATGCCCTTACGGGCTATCCTTCGGCAAGAGCCTTCAAAGATTATCGTAAAATGTTGAGCGAAATGACCGATGAGATTGATGCCGTTATCGTCTCAACTCCTGACCATATGCATGCACCACCTTCTCTTATGGCGATGGAATTAAATAAACCAGTTTATTGTCAAAAGCCATTGGCGCATCACGTTTCTGAGGTGCGCGCAATGCGCAAAATGGCCGAGCAAAAGAAATTAGTGACCCAGATGGGTATTCAGGTGCATTCTTTTTATGATTATAAATTGGCGACTCTCTTGATCCAATCAGGAATTATCGGCAAGGTGCGTCGCGTGCGGGCTTGGTCTCCCAAGAATTGGGGCTATGACGGACCTGCCTTTAAAGGAAGTGATCCTGTACCTACCACATTAGATTGGAACCTCTGGCTCGGAACGGCGGCGCCTCGACCTTATAAGAATGGTGTTTATCATCCCGGTAATTGGAGAAAGCTTGTTGATTTTGGTTGCGGCACCTTAGGAGATATGGGGGTGCATATTTTTGACACCCCGTATAATGCTTTAGCACTGGACGTGCCAAAAACAGTCAAAACAAAATGCAGACGGCCAAACGGTGTAGGTTATCCGGAGAAAAACAAGGTAATCTATACATTTCCAGGGACACAATATACCACTGAAGATTTTGAGTGGGTCTGGTATGATGGAAAAGGTGCGCCAAAGAAAAATAAGGAACTGAAGTTGCCAAATAGAGATAAACTGCCTTTGCAGGGCGCTATGTTTATTGGAGAAAAGGGACGATTACTTTTGCCCCATTTTATGGAACCACCGCGATTAATTGTGGATGGTGTTTACCAAGACATTGATATTTCAAAGTATGACCCAAATGAAAGATTAGGACTAACGGTTAATGATTATGAGCGAGACGCACCAAAACATTATCATCAATTCGTTGATGCCTGCCTGGGCAAGGAAAAGACTTCGGCGCCGTTCTCGTATGCGGCACGATTAACCGAGACTATTCTTTTAGGAGTTATTGCTGGGCGTTTTCCAAATAAGACTTTGCATTGGGATAGTGCTCAGGCAAAATTTGAAGAGGCAGAGGCTAATGCATTTCTTAGTGGAATAGAACGTCAATTTTAAGGAATATACTCTGGTTATTTCATGAAATATATAATTTCCACCCTAATAGTTCTGTTAGTTTCCTGTCAGAGGCCGACAAGAGTTGTGTTTTTAGGAGATTCCATCACCGAGATGGGAGACAACAAAGCGGGAGAGGGTATTTATGAGGGATTTATTTCCTCTTTAAGGAATACCTTTGAAGATCACGATATTGAGCTCATAAATAAAGGCGTCGGAGGGGATAAGGTGACGGATTTATTGGTTCGTTATGACCGAGATGTGCTCCAACTCAGGCCGGATATAGTGTTTATTTATATTGGCATTAACGATGTTTGGCATAAATATGATGTCGGTACCGGAACCGATATAGACGCCTATGAAAATGGACTAAGAAAAATAATTCAAGATATTAAAGCACACAACGCTAAAATCATATTATGTACTCCCACTGTAATTGGCGAAAATCAAGGCTCATTTGCGTTAAACAATCATTTTAAGAGCATTATGGAGACTAAGACCATGAATGATGACTTAGATGCTTTTGCTCAAGTCATGCGTAATCTATCGCAAGAATTTTCAGTAGAATTATTAGATTTAAGATCAATCTTTCTTGATTATATTTCGAAAAACAATAGCGAAAACAAACCTTTTGACGTATTGACTTATGACGGCGTCCATTTAAATAGCCATGGCAACCAGATAATTGCGGATCAAATGGCAAAATTTATCAGACGGAGCAAAAATTAAAAACCTCGGCACCTAATAGATGCCGAGGTTTTTATATAATGGGAATAACTCTAAATGGAGCGGATTAGTTATTCGCCATCTGTCTGGATGGGAGCTTGTCTAAACTGATCCAGCCATACAACCTTGCCCTCTACGACATAATAACTCTCGTATCCTTTCCATTCGGTCACCTCACCAAGTGAATCAGTATATTTCATATTGAACCATGCGCCAACATGCTCTCCTCCTTCATTAGGTGAGAGATCAATCGATGATATTGAAGCGAGATCCCAAGTTATGCGTTTTGAATTTTCGTTTTCTTTAAATCCATTCATGAATTCGGTAGCCGAAAATACCCTTTTGCCATTGGGGGGAGTGATCATTACTGAATCAGCAAAAAACCCTACGGCCTCGTCGTATTTTCCCTCTTTCCAAACTTTGTCTAGCGCTAAAACTACATCAATAGCCTCTTGAGTTCCTAAATACCATCCAGTTTCTTTGACATCTTCATCAGGGTTTGGGTGGTAACCAATATTTCTCTCCTTTACAGGAGCTTGGCAGGCCAGGAATGTGGCACAAAATAAACTGTAAACAATTGCTTTTTTCATACTTATTTGAATTAATAATTAAATGATGTTGAATCTTGAGCTTTGGCTCTAGAATAAACATTAATCTTCTTTATCTTTCCTTCTACAAATAGAATGTCATGAACATTATGTTCAAAAATTGGATTTCCGTCGGCGTCAATGTCCGTAAAATCATTACCCGTAGTGAGCCATTGTTCGATAACGCCATCCTTATTCTTGGCTGCATTAGCAATCATCCATTTAACTTCCCATTTGGGCGATGAGGTCTTAAACCAGTTATCAAGGGCTTCAATATGTGCCTCAGTCCCTTTGAGTACACTTCCTTGGGCAGTATATCCCTCCCAGTCTTCTGCATTGATCGCAGCAATTTTATCTAAATCTCTATTGTTGTGTGCCTCAATATATTCAATCCAAACAGACTGATTTGCTGTATTTCCAGCAACAATTGGAGTCATTTCTGAGGTGCCATCAATCAAAGCAGATCCAATTTCTACAGGGCTCGATTTCGAGGCGATAATTTCTGAATTGTTTTGACAACTGATGGTCGAGATTGCGATAAGCAGAATGACTAGTTTTTTCATGTGAAAATTATTTAATTGCAATATAAAACAAATAAACAAATTTTGAATTTCGCGATTATGATTTTTGTGTTAAGAACACAATAAATGAATAGGATATGATATTAATCCAATAGCTTATTGTCTTTTAATTCAGCCAATAAAAAGTTAGCGTACCGTAAAAAACCAAGATCTGTGAAATGCAAGCCGTCAACAGTTCCTTCGTAGTCATCGCCTAAGGCAGAACTTCCATCTAGGTAAAAAAGATTATCATATCCCCTATCAATCATTTTTTGAAATTCTGTTTTTAATGCGTTATCTAATTTCTTACTCTCGTCAAATAACTCAGCGTTTAAAAAGGAGTAGGCAGTAGGAAAAAGACCTACAAATACAATAGGTGTTGTGGGTTGTTTTTCTCGCATTATGTCTACTAGTGGGATGGTGCGCTCTAATACATTTTCAGAGATTAACATATTAGGCATACATTCAATGATATAGATTTCAGCGTCGATCATGGAGATTAATTCAGCAATGGATTTATCCATTGTGCCGTTACCACTAAACCCAAAATTCAAGACCTCTCTGTCTAATTTTCGCGACATTATATTTGTGTGGACCATTCCTGGCCTTGAGGCACACCCGCCTTGAGTTATACTTGTTCCATAGAACACGATAGGCCTTTGGGTGTTCTTATCAGGAGCGACAATAGAGCTCTCTGCATCGACACCAATTTCGAGAAGTTTTAATTCATCGTATAAAGGAAGGAAGATTAAATATTCTCTTTCTGCCGTAGTCATGTTTTCAATGAGTGTTTGTTGATTTGATTTGCCTGTTGGTCTTCCGGTATTCACATATTGCCAACCCTTACCGTTCTTGTAATACAGATCAATTCCTTTAATCCCCGTCTCGGGCATATGATCCATTTTCAGATCATTAACCACCTCCCATTTTGCCTTAATTATTTTTGAATTCGTTTTAAAACGGATAGATAAGCCTGCCGAGGATTTTGATAGTTCCCATACGGGTTCTCGCACAAGTTTCTGGGCATAAGCAGGCAGTCTGTGGTATCTGTTTTGTTTTAATGAATCAGGGAAAGCAGTTCCTTCTAGGCAAAAAAACTTAGGCCCATAAAAACGGATATCGTTTGACTCGATCCGCTTATTTTGTCCGAAAAGAACCCCTGTAAATAATATCAATAAAAGAAAATGGTAACGCATAACAATATGTTCTTTACATCAAGCACAAAATAAAGTGGTGAGTGCTAGGTTAAAATTCATAAGCTTTAAAAATAGGGTCTTTGGGTAAAGGTTGAGTGTCGAAGATATGCATTATTGATAATATTTCTCTCATCAAACAGCTGTGCTCAAGAATAATTATTGGCCCATTACCGTTAAATGTTTAATAAGTCAATAGGCCTGAGACTGAAGCCTTTTTTTATTTATCCTTTTTGACTTATCTTTAAGAAAACTAATCAAATGGCAATCGCACCCCCTTTTAACTTGACCCAATGGATTGAAGATAATAGAGCCTTACTTAAGCCACCAATTGGGAATAAAAATCTTTATGTTGACGCAGACGATTACATTGTAATGATCGTGGCAGGTCCAAACGCGCGTAAGGATTATCACTACAATGAAACAGAGGAATTGTTTTATCAAATTGAAGGTGAAATTACGGTGGTTATCCAAGAAGACGGCCAAAGAAAAGAAATGAAATTAGGCCCTGGAGACATGTATCTACATCCCGCAAAAGTGCCGCACTCACCGGTACGCAGTGCGGGATCTATTGGACTGGTTATCGAGAGAAAACGCGCTGGACAGGGCTTTACCGATGGCCTGATGTGGTTCTGTGACCAGTGTAACACCCCACTACATGCGGCTTATTTTGAGCTTAAAGATATTGAGAAGGACTTTTTGCCTCATTTTAAGACTTATTACAATTCTGAGGAATTGCGCTGCTGCAAATCCTGCGGCCACACTATGGAAACAGACCCAAAATTTTCCGATCAGTAAGTGCCTAATAGTTAAGGCAGGCTTATTCTGGGCGAATCCACAGCGGTTCATACGTCAAAAGATGATATATTGACCGTCGGCATTGGCCTTGGATAGAGATTATTGTACTTTTGCACAAATTTTAATTGACGACCATGACAAACACTACCACAACAGTCGATATTCAAGCGGTGCTCAAACAACTTGGTGTTGCGCAAGAAAATCAAGGAACTTCAACGGGAAACACTTGGTTTGGTTCAGACCAGTTTATTGCCTCACATTCTCCTGTAAATGGTGATTTAATTGGAAAAGTCTCTGTGACTACGCAGGAGGATTACGCTAAGGTAATGGAAACTGCATCGGAGGCCTTCAAACAATGGCGAATTAAACCAGCACCACAACGCGGGGAAATTGTCCGTCAGTTTGGGGAGGAGTTGCGCCGTTTAAAAGAGCCACTAGGGCAGCTTGTGTCTTATGAAATGGGAAAAAGCTTGCAAGAAGGTTTAGGGGAGGTTCAAGAAATGATCGACATCTGTGATTTTGCTGTGGGGCTTTCGCGTCAATTACATGGGTTTACCATGCATAGTGAGCGTTTTGGACACCGCATGTACGATCAATATCATCCTCTCGGGATTGTAGGAATTATATCTGCCTTTAACTTTCCTGTAGCCGTTTGGTGTTGGAATACTGCACTGGCTTGGATTTGTGGTGATGTCTGTGTGTGGAAGCCGTCTGAAAAAGCCCCGCTTTGTGGGATCGCATGTCAGAATATTGCCGCCTCTGTCTTTGCCAAGAACAATTTACCAGAAGGCCTGTCTTGCCTCATAAACGGAGACTATAAGGTGGGTCAAATGATGACCCAAGACAAACGTATTCCTTTGGTTTCTGCTACAGGATCTACCCGTATGGGTAAAATCGTAGCCCAAACGGTTGCTGAGCGATTGGGACGCAGTCTTCTTGAGCTCGGAGGAAACAACGCGATTATTGTGACGCCAGATGCCGACATCAAAATGACCGTCATCGGCGCAGTTTTTGGCGCTGTAGGGACTTGTGGACAACGTTGTACCTCAACGCGTCGTTTGATTATTCACGAATCCATCTATGATCAAGTAAAAGAGGCTTTGGCTAGTGCATATCAGCAATTGCGCATAGGAAATCCTCTCGATCAAAACAATCACGTCGGTCCTTTAATCGATAAAGACGCTGTTGCGATGTATGAGGCCGCTTTGGAAAAAGTAGTCGCTGAAGGCGGTTCTCTTTTGGTACCAGGAGGGACCTTAGATGGACCAGGTTACGAAAGTGGATGTTATGTTAAGCCTGCCATTGCTGAGGCGGAGAATCATTATGAAATCGTTCAGCATGAAACTTTTGCGCCCATACTTTATCTGATGAAGTATTCTGGCGGTGTAGAAAATGCGATCGCCCAACAAAATGGCGTAGCACAGGGGCTTTCAAGCGCCATTATGACTAACAATCTCAGAGAGGCTGAGTTATTTTTGAGTCATGCAGGAAGTGATTGTGGTATTGCCAATGTCAATATTGGCACTTCAGGTGCTGAAATTGGTGGCGCCTTTGGTGGTGAAAAAGAAACTGGAGGGGGTCGAGAATCTGGTAGTGATGCCTGGAAAGTCTATATGCGCCGTCAAACCAACACCATCAATTACACTACAGAATTGCCGTTAGCCCAAGGGATTAAGTTCGATTTATAGGTTGTTTCAAGCTTGACGCCCGAGTTCATCCGGGTAAAGACTCGGCAGTGAATCGCTTTGCCAGAATTCTTTGGTCGCCGTATTGATTGCACTCAGCGCCCCGCCAAAAGCGGCTCCTGTATCTACATTCCAGACATTAGAAGCGCGAAAAGGACTAGAAGCTCCGATACGCTGAACAGGGGTGTGGCCAATATATATTTCTCGATACAATTTAAGTCGTTCGGGGTATTGCCAGGACTCCTGATCGTTTAATTCATGTGCTGCTCTGGCGGTTTCCCAGAGACTTCGGTCCCAGTAAACCAGGTGGGCGTGAAATTCTTCCTGGGGCCCTTTTGGATGAGAAAATCCAGCATGGACAAATAAGCAGTCTTCTATTTCGATAAAATTTTCAAGGCGTTCCAAGAACGCAATATGACGATCAATCTGCTCTGAAGTAGCACGCTTATAGGCCTCTATTGAACTTTGCCCGCCATGCATCACCCATTGCTGTGGGGCCTTACCATGTTTTAAATAATCCAAGCAAAGGGCATCGTGGTTGCCACGGATAAAACGGCAATTATATTGTTTTGAAAGAACAATCAATGCATCAATGACTTCAGGCCCCTCAGACCAACCATCCAGGTAATCGCCTAAAAAAATGAGCTGATCATTCGGTCTAATCGGCACGCGCTCTAAAAGTTGGGTAAGTGCGCGATTTCCCCCGTGAATGTCACCAATAACATATTGAGCCATTAGAGCGTTGTTTTGTTGACGATGGTACTCGAGGCTTGATCGAGACACATGACCGTAAGGTCTGCTATATTCACATGGGCCGGCCTATTGAGGGCAAAAACGATAATCTCTGCGATATCCTCAGGATGCAGTGGCGTAAACCCCTTGTAAACTTGGTCTGCCCGTGCAGTATCTCCTTTAAAACGAACCTGACTAAACTCAGTTTCGACCATACCAGGATGAATCGCACTGACTTTAACTCCTTTTCCGTTGAGGTCGATACGCATAGCGTGATTAAGTGCGTCAACGGCATGCTTACTGGCACAATAAACATTGCCTTTTGGATAGACTTCTTTACCCGCAGTGGAGCCAATATGGATGACATGACCTGAATTCCGCTCAATCATTCCTGGGATTATGGCCTTTGAAACATATAAAAGACCTTTGACGTTTATGTCAATCATGGCATCCCAATCATCAGGATCCCCCTCTTGAATTGAATCTAGGCCATGGGCATTGCCGGCATTGTTGATCAAAATGTCTACCTGTTTAAAGTCAGACGGCAGATGGCCCAAGAGATCGAAAACACGCGTCTTATCACGGACGTCAAAATTAAGGGCATGAACAGGAACCAAAGTTTTTAATTCTTGTGTTAAGGCCGTTAATCGCTCTTGTCTTCTGCCGGCAATAATTAACCGACAACCTTCCTGAGCGAGTGCTCTTGCCGTTGCGAGCCCAATGCCTGAAGTGGCTCCGGTGATTAAAGCGGTCTTGTCTAAGAGTCGTGTCATATTTTGATAAAAAATTAAGGGACTTTATGGCCTTGACTGGCAACTAAAAGCTCGAACCAATGGATTTCTGAAAGGTTGATTTCGGCTGCTTTAGCCGCAGTCGCTAAGCGCTCTTTTTGGGTAGTCCCCACCACGGGAATAATCCCCGAGGGATGGGTCATGAGCCAAGCCAAGACGATTTGATCTTTAGTGGCTTGATATTCTTCACACAATCGATTAAGAACCGCATGGATTCGGTAGGTCGCTTCGCTTTTATCTTTAAAAACTTTGCCGATTGGACTCCAAGCCATAGGCTGAATTCCATGGGTCATCATATGGTCAAGACTACCATCAAAAAAAGGACTCAAATGCGTTAAAGAGCATTGAATTTGATTCACAGCGATTTCCGTTTTTGATGCAATTAATGCGGTTTGGCTCGGGGTGAAGTTGGAGACCCCAAAGGCTTTGATTTTCCCCTGCGCTTTAAGCGTGCTTACCGCTTCGGCCACCGCTTCAGGACGCATCAATGGGCTTGGACGATGTAATAAGAAAAGATCTAAATAGTCGCAGCGCAAGTGTTCAATAGATCGCTCTGCGCTCTCGATGATATAGGCTGTATCGTATTGATAGTGTTTTACCTTATGTGGTCGTGCTTCACAGGCGTATTGTATGCCACATTTACTTATAATTTGAAGATCTTGTCGAGACACTTTGGCGTTATCGAGGGCCTTACCAAATTGTTCTTCCACAGTGTAATCGCCATAAATATCGGCGTGATCAAAGCTTGTGAGTCCTAGGGAAACACTCTCTTGAATGAGCTCTGTCATTTCAGAGGTATCAAAATTTCGGCGCCAAGAGCCCCAATCCATGCACCCAACAATAACCGAAGAGAATGAATTTTTCATGACAAAAAGTTTATTTTAAAATTAGACATTTTATTGGGGATAAATCTCTGCCAAGCCCTTTATTTATCGTATTTTTTAACCAATTATTAACAAGGCATTTGATGAATTATCATCAATTTGCGACGTGAAATTTAAGATCGATCTAAACTGTTCGGTCTTTTTTAATGGAAGGATGTAGTTATGGAATCTAATCAGAACCCACAGGATTTAGGAATGCTCAACGAAATGATTGAGCGAGAGAGCGCTATAGTTAATTTGCTCGCGCAAGAGATGAATAAGGTTATTGTTGGCCAAAAACACATGATTGAGCGTTTGCTCATCGGCTTATTGTCTCAGGGGCATATACTCCTTGAAGGGGTTCCTGGCCTGGCAAAGACTTTGGCAATAAACACCCTTTCAAAGGCCGTAAAAGGCTCCTTTAGTCGGGTACAATTCACCCCGGATTTATTGCCTGCAGATGTCATTGGTACGATGATCTACAACATCAAAACGAATGATTTCAGCATTAAAAAAGGGCCCATCTTTGCCAACTTCGTGCTGGCCGACGAGATCAACCGTGCTCCGGCTAAAGTTCAATCTGCCTTGCTTGAAGCCATGCAGGAACACCAAGTGACCATAGGGGATGAGACCTTTAAACTGGACCAACCATTTTTGGTTATGGCCACACAAAACCCTATAGAACAAGAAGGAACCTATCCCCTTCCCGAGGCTCAGGTGGACCGTTTTATGCTTAAGACTGTGATCGATTACCCGGCTATAGCAGAGGAACAACTCATCATTCGACAGAATTTAAATGGGGGCTTAGAATCTGTAAAGCCTGTAGTTACACTCAGCCAAATTAAAAAAGCTCAAAACGCGGTACGACAAGTATACATGGACGAGAAAATAGAGCGCTATATTCTAGACATAATTTTCGCGACACGTCGACCCGAGGACTATAATTTATCTGATTTAAAACCCCTGATTAGCTATGGCGCATCCCCGCGCGGAAGTATCAACCTCGCACTTGCAGCGAAGAGTTATGCATTTATCAAAGGCAGAGGTTATGTTATTCCAGAGGATGTCCGCGCGGTAGTTGACGATGTATTGCGTCACCGAGTCGGTATTACTTACGAAGCTGAAGCTGAAGAGGTAACCTCTGTGGCCTTGATTCATCGAATCGTTGATGTAATCGAAGTTCCTTAAGCCCTCCCTTATCATCAGGGAATAAAGGAAAAGCCGATTTGAGCGAATCTATTAAATAATCAAATAATTAAACTGTAGTCTAAATTCCAGTATTGTGGACACAAAGACCCTCTTAAAAAAAGTTCGTGCCATAGAAATCAAAACACGGCGGTTAAGCGACCACGTGTTTGGAGGAGAGTACCACTCTACCTTCAAAGGCCGCGGAATGACTTTTAGCGAGGTGCGGTCTTATCAATACGGAGACGATATTCGGGCTATAGATTGGAATGTTACCGCACGCTATAATGAACCCTTTGTAAAGGTGTTTGAAGAAGAGCGTGAGCTTACCCTCATGCTGATGGTCGATGTGAGTCAGTCCGAGTTTTACGGGACTCAAGAGCAATTTAAGGGGGAAATGCTCACAGAAATTGCGGCGACCCTTGCCTTTTCGGCCTTGCAAAACAACGATAAAATAGGCTTAATCTTATTTACCGATCAAATTGAATTGTTCATTCCGCCTAAAAAGGGTAAATCACACGTTTTGCGTGTTATTCGAGAACTGTTGGAATTTAAACCTCAAGGCAAAAAGACAGATATCGGGGCTGCACTGAAATATTTGACCTCGGTGATGAAAAAAAAGGCGATTGTTTTTGTGCTTTCAGATTTTATCAGCGCTCCATTCCTATCGCCATTGCGCATTGCGGCACGTAAGCACGATGTCACAGGGATTCGCGTATACGATCAAAGCGAGGCGGCCCTCCCTAATTTAGGGATGGTTGAAATGCTTGACCGCGAAACGGGGGAGCGGCGCCTGATCCATACGGGCAGTAAAACAGTACGACGAAATCATCATTTGGCCTATCAGAAAAGGGTGACTGACTTTCATGAGGCCTTTTCAAAATGTGGCGCAGGAACTATTGATTGTAGTTTGCAGGAAAGTTATGTCAAAAAGCTTTTGGGCTATTTTAAAAACAGAGCGTAAGGGGATGAGTACACCGAGAGAACATAAAACGAGCGGAATGGGCCTATTTTGGAGCCGTGTGTTTTTTGGATTCTTGATGATCCTAACCTTAGGGATCGGAAAAAGCGTGAATGCTCAGGTGAAGGCCTCTGTGGACACCACCCAAATGCGGATTGGTGAAGAACTTGAGTTTTTAATTCAGGTACAAGCAGACAGTACGGATTTTGTTATGTTTCCCGAAGGCAAATCTTTTGGTGCCTTTGAAGTGATCCGAAGCTACGCTGTGGATACCTTGAGAGACCCGAGCAATAGACGCCGTTGGCAACTTCTAAAGAAATACGGTCTAACCCAATTTGATTCTGGTTATCATAGTCTGAGTAAGCAGAGGGTAATGATCAACGACAGTGCTTTTGATACGCCCGAGTTCAATGTGGCTGTATTGACCATTCCTGTAGATACGACCCAACAACAAATTTTTGCAATTAAACCTTCCGCCCAAGTTCCGTTGCAAAGCGGTCCGATTTGGCCTTGGTTAGCCCTGGTTGGCGTAGTATTACTTGCCACCCTATTTTGGTGGTGGCGCAGAAAAAGGTCCCAGGAGCAGGCGCCACCGCCACCGCCACTTCCCCCGTATCAAGAGGCGAGTCAACGGCTTGAAAAGCTGAGCGTCCATGAATCGTTACAGCAGATTGGATTTAAAGGATTGTACACTGAGCTCACCGATGTTCTCAAAACATATATCCACCGTGAATTCGATTCACGAGCCTTAGAAAGCACTACAGATGAGTTATTAGACCGACTGGAGTTGCACAGATTAGGGGATCATTTTGATATAAAAACAGAAACCATTAACGCACTCGGTCAGATTTTGCGTCGCGCTGATTTGATCAAATTTGCCAAGGCCAATGTCACCGACGCGCAGTGGCAAGAGGATTTTTCTCAGGCAGGAACAATCGTTGAAGCCTTAAAGGCAAGTATTCCTGAGCCCGAACCCGAAGATGAACAAGCGGCATTAGATGCAGCGGCTAGAGCAGCATTACGAGCACGTCAAAAACGCAAACGCCAATGGATTTATTCTATGGCTGCCTTGTTAACGGCTGGGGTAGCTTATGTCTTTTATGTCGGGCCACAAGAGGCTAAAGACCAGATTTTTGGCAATAAAATGCGCGATTTGGCTGAAGGCCGTTGGTATAAAAGTGAATATGGGGTGCCCGCTGTAATCTTGGAATCTCCTGAAATCTTGGTGCGTAAAATCTATAACCATCCTGATCAAGACAGTCTCTCAGCGCGGGGTACGGCCATATTTGAGGCCTTTACCCTAGAGGACGAGTTTTATGTCGCGGTAACCTCTACCCAAACCCAGCTCCAGGAGAATTGGAATATCGCCATGGCGTTAAACCGATCTCTGGTATTATTAGAGGAGCAGGGCGCAAGCACTCTTATTGTAAAAGATGAGTCTTTTGAAACTCCTGAGGGGATAAAAGGAATCAGGGCTTATGGCAGTTTTTATGTGGCGAATGCTTCAGGCCAAGTAGGAAACGAATCTCATCAATACGAACTCCTGGTTTTTGACCAGCAAGGCGGGATACAAACGGTTATGGTGGCCTTTGTTGATGACGATCGATTTGCCCAAGGGTTAAAAGAACGGATCATTAATTCGGTGTCTTTGGAAATTCCACAGACCGATCAAAAACCTGAGACGCCATGACAAGAACTTTTGAATTTGTCTCGCCTGAATGGTTTTGGTTATTGGTTCTTGTACCGGTAATGGTCTTTTGGTTTTGGTATAGCCGGCGCCGACACAATGCTGAATGGAAAATGTCTGCCTTAAACACTGCAGATCGAAGCAATAACTTTTGGTCTTTGGCAAAGTCTTTTTTGTGGGTGCTACGCATTGGGGCCCTGGTGTTGATTATTATTGCCTTAGCACGTCCTAGATATGTGGACCAAAGCACTCGGATTAAAACCTCAAAAGGAATTGATATTGTCATGGCCATCGATGTTTCAGCGAGTATGCTGGCCCGTGACTTAACCCCAAACCGATTGGAAGCGTTAAAGGAAGTGGCTGCTCGATTTATCAACAGCCGTCCTAATGATCGATTGGGATTAGTAGAGTATGCTGGTGAAAGCTATACCAAAACGCCCTTGACCAGTGACAAAACTCTAGTTTTATCCGCTTTGAAATCTATTGAGTACAATACCATTATTGAAGGAGGAACGGCTATTGGGATGGGATTGGCCACTGCAGTAAACCGACTTAAAGAGAGTCGTGCAAAAAGTAAGGTGATAATTTTACTGACCGATGGCGTGAATAATTCTGGCTTTATTGATCCGCGAACGGCCAGTGAATTGGCCGTAGAATTTGGCATTAAAGTGTATACCATTGGCCTTGGCTCTAATGGACTAGCCCTTTCTCCTGTGGGCATGAGACCAAATGGCCAGTTTCAATATGGTAAAGTGCCTGTGGAAATCGATGAGGCATTGCTTCAAGAAATAGCCCAAACCACAGGAGGGCTATATTTCCGGGCGACCAATAATTCTAAGCTTGGCGAGATTTACGATGAAATCAATAAGCTTGAGAAAACTGAAGTGGAGGAGTTTAAATATCAACAGTACGACGAAGGATACCGCCCCCTTATTCTGGCGGCAATAGGCTTATTGCTTTTTGAGTTTTTAATGCGTCAAACCCTATTTAAAAGTTTTATTTGATGTATCAGCTCGAGGAACCTATATACTTCTATGGACTCACGATACTCGTCGTGGCACTCGGCCTGTTTTTGTGGCGCGTCGTTTGGCAAAAATCCGTGCAGAAAAAGTTTTTTTCCAAAAGAGCTTTAGATCGATTAGGGCCA
>Ga0208547_1001026_pt1 | contig 15617 bp, 13 predicted proteins | sample DEB08_DNA_5_FD_185501 | JGI IMG/M metagenome (GOLD analysis project Ga0208547, IMG submission 185501) | Aqueous microbial communities from the Delaware River and Bay under freshwater to marine salinity gradient to study organic matter... | ecosystem: Environmental > Aquatic > Marine > Coastal ...
GACAAACGTACCACTAGGAGCCTCAAGGCCAACAGTTCCGTATGAAGAACCAGAGTGATCGCCGTCCTCTTTAGATACACGCCAGTGTACGGTGTTGACTACGTTGGTGTGTCCGTCTTGTGACACGGTGTAGTCCATTGCTGATACAGTCCAGTTAAACATAGGTTATGCTCCTTTAAATTGCCGCAATAATAAATGCGAGTAGTTCTGAATAACGTACACCCATACGGCTACGCTCTTCACCAGTTTCTTCGTCTGTCCAAGTGCTGTGGATAAACATTGCGTAGTCACCAGCGTCTAAGCCTTCAGCCTCAAATGCCGCCTGTAGGTCTTGTGCGATAATGCCAAAGTGAACACGGGCTTCATCACCTTTTTCTTCAACAGCAGACCTCCAGCGGAACTTACGCAAGAGTCCTTTAGCCGCTACAGCAACGCGAGTCTCCGCTTCTGACAGGGCTTCAATGTCTTGCTTCTCGTTAGCGTCAGAGGTTTGGATCGTGCCGTTGGTGGCGTAGATGTCGTCGAATCGTGCTGAAGAACTTCCAAGGTCTACGCTGTTATCTAAGTTAGCTTGTGTTGAGGTATTCCAAGGACGAAAATCTGTTGTGCCATTAAAGTACAAACCTGCGTTTTGATAGCCGCCTATATATGTAGTACCGCCGCTAGTACCAATACTCCCCACAGTGGTGCCGTCTTTGCGGAATAGCGCAATGTCACCGTCAGAGGTTAACCTGTTAAGTAATAGTGCGTGACTGCCATCTCTAGTTACGCCTACATCACCTTCAGGCAATAGCTGAACACCAGCAACGGAACTGTTAGCAACGTCTTTACCAACCAGCAAGTTACCGCTGGAGTCGATACGCATGGCTTCATTTAAAGAAGTTCCGTTATGCGTAGAAAGAGTAATAGCACCTGTTCTGCTTGAGTGACTTAGATTGATAAAGTTCATCTGAGATACAACTAAACCATTACTGTTGTACCCACCTATGTTTGAAAAGTTACCGTCAGTAGCCGAGGTGTTGCATAGATTGAGTACAGCGCCGCCATTTGTGGCAAGATTTGTTGAAGTATCAGATACAGATTGAAGTAGTGAGGAGCTTGTTATTTCAGTTCCAGCAGTTGTTACGCTTGATGAAGTTTTCCCAACCAACAATTTACCGCTAGCGTCGATACGCATACGTTCTGAAGGTGTAGACGCTGAGTTTGTAGTATAAAAAAGTAGATCCGCTGATCCGGTTGTTCCTAAGTCTGCACTTGAATATGCACTAAACCCTGCCAGCTTCCATACCTGCTGGGTTGCTGACGATACATCCTGACCGCCAAAGAATAAACTTCCGTAATACCCCTGACTGCCAGCAGATGTAGCGTTTGTCGAGATAATTACTGTTGATTCATCGCCAAAGTTGACTTGACCATCCCCATCACCGTTATCGTCTGATGATGAGTGAATGTGCAGTAACCCTTGGACGCCGCTGGTTGATGTCGTACCAATACCAACATTTCCGTCATGGTCTATTCTTACGCGCTCCACAGGAGTTGCGCTTGTGTCGCTAGTTTCAAAAAGAATTGAGTGTCCATTGCCAGCCGCAGTTGTTTCACCTCTAATGATTGCGCCTCTGTAGCTTGCGCTGTCTATAGTGGTATGGGCATAAGCAGACAACCCGATAGCAACACTATTCCCTGTTAGTCCACTTGTGTTGCTGTTTGTTAGAGACAGAACCGCCCCAAGACCAGAAGCATTGTCTTTGCGAATTTCTAAATCTGCATCAGGACTCGCAGTACCAATACCAACATTCTCTGACGAATCAATCGTAATAGCCGTTGAAGTCGCATTATCATCAATACCCGTTGAACTAAAATTACCTAACGGATAATTCATTTGGTCAGTACCTACTACACCATCAGAAGGCCTACCAATATCTAAAACATCTCCAAGAACTAATATATAATCAATAACATCTGAAGCCGTTAACGCCGAACTAAAAGTAATATTGCTTCCAGAAACTGTATAAGCCGCTTCAGGAGCCTGCGTAACACCATTCAAAGAAACTATCATGTTTCTTGAAGACTCTGGAGAATACGCAACACTATTTTTAGTTAGCGCATATGTAGCTGTTGCAGATGTTGTAATCGCATCTAAAAGTACGAAGTTACCAGCAACAGGTTCTTGTCCTATATATGGCATTCTTTTAAGCTCCTTTAAGTGCCGCTACTTCGGCTTTGAGTTCGGTTACTTGTGCTGAAAGTTCTTGGATAGCCTTAACCATAGACGGAACCATGTCGCCCATCTTCAGACCTTTCTTGTTTTCTTCATCGGTGTACTTGTAGTCGTGAACCAACTCAGGCATGACTTCTTCAACTTCTTGAGCAATAAAGCCCATGATGTCGTTACCGTCACCGTTCTTCCAATCAAACCTGCGAGGCTGTAAGGCATTGATTGTGTCAAGTCCCTTGTCCAAGTCCCTTACGTTTTCTTTTAGAGAAGCGTCAGAGATAGCAAGTATGCTAGTGTTAGTTGCTCGTACCTGTCCGTCCAAACTAACATAAAACCTATATGCTCCTGCTCCTGTAGAATAAAGATTAAATGAAGATGTTCCACTAGTGGAGGAGGCCATTGTTGAAGTTGTTCTTCCACTTGGTTCTACTTGAAAACCAACAGTCGTGTCGCTTAAACTTGTTTTACCAACCAGCAAGTTGCCGCTAGAGTCGATACGCATGGCTTCAGAATTATATGAGTAGTCTGTATTAAGAATGTCCCAAGTTAATGCAGAGGCAGCGGCGCGGTTTCTGTAGTATTTAACTGCCCCAGTTTCGCTCATTACAACACCGGGAGCAGAACCACTTAAATGTAGCTGAAACTGAGGACTCGCAGTACCAATACCAACATTGCCAGAGCTATTTAGCCTAATACCCTCAGTTAGATTGCCAGAGTACAGAACAAGATCATTAGCGACCGCGCCAATACCAACAGATGTATCATCCGTAGTATTTGCGTCTAATATAGAAATAACCCCTCTACTTGTGCTGGTAGATTCAAACCTTGCAATAGTTTGAGCAGCATCTTTTACATGAAGCCCTCTTGCAGGGGATGTCTCGCCAATACCAACGTTGCCGCTGGAGTCGATACGCATACGTTCTGTTGAAAGCGTTCTTACCTGCAAAGAGTCATCAGAATGATCATAAATAATCTGACCACGCGCCGTGTTGCTGGTGTCACTAAAGTCAACAGCGCCTAAGTTGGTGTCAGAGCCAGAGCGTATATCCACACGAACGTCACCTGTGTCTGTAACCATGAGGCGTCTAGTCGAGGAAACTGGGCTTCCACCAATACCAACATTCTCTGACGCATCAATCGTAATCGCAGTAGACGTAGCATTATCGTCAATACCCGTAGAGCTAAAGCCAGTCAGCGGATACGTCAAGTCTGCCGAAACAACAGTACCAGCAGGAATTGCTAAACTATTTATTGTAGTAATAGCCATTAACTAATCTCCATTACTCCAGCAACAACATCCAAAGAAGTGGCTGTTCCCGCTTGAACCTTTAAAATATCTGCGGCCTCTAAAATATATTTTTGACCTGATAAAACTTCTAGCGTTGTATTACCGGGGATTGTTACGTCCTCTAGTAGCTGTCGCGTTACAGAGCCTGAAGAATCAGTAAATTGCACCTTAGCAGTAATAGCACTTGCATTCTTATTCGCCAAAGCTACACCAAGAACAACGGTAGTAGTGCTTGCAGGTGTTGTATAAAGTGTGTCGTATGAACCACTGCTTACATCAGCGAGTGAAGCATTTTTAAAAGTATTAGCCATAATTTACCCCAGTGCAATTGCAAGCGCAGTGGCTGTAGCATCTATATAAGCTTTTGCGCTCTGTTGAGTGATAAGTTGAGTTGCAGAATTAGAAGCCATATCATCTTCGTCAAGTATTGCTGTACCAGAAACACTAGTATTCAATACCGCAGATGTTAAGGTCTTGTTTGTTAATGTATCAGTTGTGTCTCGACCAACCAAAGTGTCAGTAGACGTTGGCAGTGTCAAAGTACCTGTATTACTTATAGTAGAAATAACAGGAGCAGTAAGTGTTTTGTTTGTAAGGGTTTGAGTACCCGTAAGCGTAGTCACAGTTGAATCAATTGCAACCGTCAGCGTATTAGTCGCGCCAGTTGTATCAATACCCGTGCCACCAGCAATCGTAAAAGTTTCAGAGTCTAGATCAATGCTTAATGCACCACCAGAGTCACCCTGAAAGTCTAAGTCTTGTGCAGTTACTTGAGAGTCTACATAAGCTTTGACTGATTGTTGTGTAGGTACAAGCGTTGCAGAATTAGATACCATATCATCTTCATCTACAAAGGCCGTAATAGTTATTGTACCGTCTGATAGGCTTCCGTAAGTTATAGTGCCTAATGTTGTAATAGCTGATGAGCCATTATCAATAGCTCCAAACCCTGAAGTAATAGAACCAGCATTTAAGGCTCCAACAGTCGTTACGTTTGGAAGAGTATCTAGTGCAGACTCAAAATAAGTTTCAAAGTCTGTAAGAGCTACTTGCACCATTACGCCTGCATCGTTGACTACAACACGGTCAGCGTCTGCAAGCGTTGTAGCCGTAGCTGTTGTGCTACCGTCTACAATATTTAATTCAGTAGCCGTAGAGGTAATTGCAGTTCCACCAATAGACAGCGTAGAGAAATTACCTGTGGAGGCTGTTGTAGCTCCAATAGCTGTATTATCAATTGTGCCTGCATTAATATCAGCAGTATCAGCTACAAGGCTATCAATGTTGGCTGTACCATCAATATAAAGGTTTCGCCACTCTTTTGTAGAAGTTCCAAGATCATAAGTATTATCAACATCTGGAACAATATGCGAAGCTACATCTGCACCAATTGTAATGGTGTCTGTATCTGCATCCCCAAACGTAAGATTACCAGAGATTGTAGCGTTGCCCGTAACAGTTAGATTACCACCAATACTCAAGTCATTAGTTGCTGTGACATTTCCTGTCAGTGTAGAAGTGCCTGTTACAGCCAACGTAGAGCTTAGTGTGGTCGCTCCAGCGACACCAAGGGTACTGGATAGGGTCGTAGCTCCTGTCACTCCTAGAGTGCTAGAGAGCGTTGTAGCGCCTGTTACGCCAAGAGTTGTTCCAACTGTAGCGGCCCCATCAACCGTCAATGTGTCAATAGTTGCTGTACCGTCTAAATAAAGATCTTTAAACTCTAATGAGCTAGTACCAAGATCAATGTCGTTATCAGTTACGGGTACAATAGCACCATCTTGAATACGAATTTGTTCTACAGCGGCACTAGAAACTTCTACAAAAAAGCCCCAACGATTGTTGGTACTATCTACTACAATTTTATTTAAAAAGTCTAAGTCACCAATCTGAGGTATATTACCGCCTTGACCGGCTGTTCCATCGTGTCGGTGTCCAGTAGAAGTTGAACTGCTACTAGAATAATTAAATGCGTTGACTAACTGATTATATTCATCATTAAATAACGCAGCAGTAATTGTATCGCCATCTGAAAATGTACTTTGTCGTGTATAAGCTTGGGCCATTATTATCTCCTACCTGATGGCATATAATCTATATAAAAACCATTAACAGCAAAAGAACTTTGTTTATCATTTGTTCTTATTCTTAAACTGACTGTGTTTGCACTTCCTTCTACTGTTTGTCTAATCATTGGGTCGTTTGTGCCACCAAATGTCGTGCTTCCAAATATAGATGTTCCAAAAATAGCCGGTACAGGAATTGTCGTTAATTCATAATCACTAGGCTGAACAATTTCTGTAGACTTATAATCATATCTTAGTCTTAAGGTTGGTGACACTTCACCTTCAGGCGAAAAAGAAGTTCTAAGATATTTAAAAGTTTTTCGTGTTCCAATATCACCGCAGTCTAAATCGGCTGTTTCATATGTAGCAAGGATATTATTTTCTACGCCATCATAAATAAAACTTGTACCGGTATCATGGTTATACACATAGCCATTTTTATCGCCGTGATATTTTTTTTCTAAACCAGTATAATCAATTTCAGAACTTAAACCAAAAGCCTGTATGCCTTCTGTTTCAGACCATTCAAAACCTTGACCAGTAAAAGTACCTATAATACCTTTTGAGTTTGAAGCCGCTTGATTAGCTTCTGCATAAAATAACCTATATTGTGATTTTGATCTAAGTACGCAACTGTCTATAACAAATGAATTTATATTAACTGCAATGTTAGAAATAATGTTTTGTATTTGCCTTGAAATAGAACTTAATTCTGTATCGCCAATTCGCGATGTACCTGCAACAGTACGAATACCATCAGGGGCTAAGAATACTAGATCACCACCAATTTCTTGGATACTATAACCACTAAGACAGCCTACGTTTTCTGCAATAGGATCAATACGAACAGTTTGAGAATCATTTATATTTATAAGTTTATGTATACTATTTCTTGCAAATACAATTAAGTCTGTTCTAAAACCCTTAATCCCCTGTATTTGATCTGATATAGTTACTGCACCAGCACCGGTTCCAGAAAAATCTGTTGGGTCATTATTAACACTGTAATAAACAGTACTTAAACTTCCTGTTACCCCTGCGGCAACTAAATGATGGTCGTGTACTGTAATATATTTTACACCATTAGTCCCTGAAACTGCAACTTCTTCTGCATAAAAAGTACGAGTATTTAACGCACCAGTACCCTCCATACGAAAAATATAAAGTTTATTAGAGCCATCAGCAATAATAAGTTGCCCATAATTATATGTAGCACCTTCAAATACTGCAAATTGGCACTGGCCTTGATTTGTTCTTGTTAAAGTTGATCGACCAGAAAAAGTTGTATAATTATCACCGCTATTAGAAACGGCTGAGCGATTAATTTTTAACCATGTAATGCCATCATTACTGAAAAATATGTCTGTCCCTGAGCAAACTACAAGTCCATCTGCATAGGGATAAGTGCCTAAAATTCTATTTCCGCTATTCGGTCGGGTAGCTGAATCACCACCAAAAGCCGTAAAGCCATTAATACGTCGATAACCACCATCAGGATCTACTTCAAAATTATCTAGTATTGTTGCAAATCCGGGTTGACCTAAGATTTCCAAAGAGTTAAGGTTTGTATTTAAACCACCTCTACATGAAAAACCAAACGCCTGAGACATTAAACAAATCTCCTGCGATCATCTTTTATGTAGAAAGGCTCTGGAACCATTAAATTAGATTTCATAAGTCTCAAGCCACGGCGATATTCTTCAAGAGCTAAAGCGGCTGGTTGAACAGCTTCTTTAAATTGATGAACAAAATACCTAGCCCTTGCTAAGAGTACGGTTTTATAGACATCTGGAAAAACAATTTCGTCTGAAAAATCTGAAAGCTGTGTAGGCTGGTTATACGCATAAAACCAAACACGGTATACTTTGTCTGGAATTGGGCTTAGTCCAAACATACGCCCATCAGGACTGCGAATAACGCGCTTAGGTTCACCGCCGTTTGCATTTTCAGCATCGTCTGCGTTTTCTCTGGCCCTATAAAAATCTTTCCATTCTTCAATGGTTGTAAATTTAAGATTTTTAGCAACATAGGGGGCTACTTCGCTTGTAACACCAACAGTAGTTAAATAAAAATTGTCCCAATCTATTGCGCCATAATCGTCTTTTATAGAGTCGCTGGCAGGCTTTAGCTCATACCAACGAGTATTAGCAACAGTTTCAACATAGACATTACCGTACATAGGGTCTGTAGTCCCACTGTCAGCTACTGACAAAAAAGGCCATTGGGGTTCTTCTAGAACAATGTCAAGGTATGCTCTGTTTATACAATCTTTGGCGTGTGCTTGAATACCAATAGCACTAGAAAAATTACTAGTAGTCAGCGGGACTTCATTCATTTCACGCAAAAGTTCGTTTGTCAACTGTAAGTATGTTGTTGCCATTATTTTTTATGAACCTTTTGGATTGGAAAGTCTACGGCTTTAGAAGCTCCTTTGTGGGCTTTGTAACCGTCTTTAGGATCTTTCATTAGCTTAAAGCTTTTACCGCTTTTCATCCAATGATAGCCTTCGGGGGCCTTTACTTTCATTTTTGCTTCATTGACTCATTATGGTCTGGAGACATTTGCTTGGCTTCCATTTCCATAATATTATTATAGTCATGGGCCATACCGCCTTTAGACATCATGTTTCGCTTTGAACCATATCCACCGCCCATATACATAGAACGTGTTTTACCGCCTATCATGTAGTCTACTCGCTTTTTATCTTTCATTTTTTTCTTCCTTATCTTTCTTGCCAAATATTTTGTCGTAGTTATCTGAATACTTTTTGTGGTCTACACTACGGTAACGCCCTCTTTTGTTTTCAGTCAACTTCATGCTAATTGGCTTGTTAGGAGTTGAAATTAATGGCATACTTTAGTCCTTTAAAAACGGGAGGGGTATTTCACCCTCCCATCCCAGCATCTTAGTCGATGTTGTAGTAAGCACCGATCAGTGCTTCAGGGCGCAGAACTTTAGCACCCCAAACGTGCAGACCGCGAACAATGTCACCAAAGCTAGAAGGATCACGAATGACCTCTGTGCTAGTGATGGATTGTGCAGTTGCAACAGCACTCATATGACCAGCTAGCATAAAGCCAGTTGCGTTAGACGTAGCAGGCATATTGTTTGACTTGTACATGGAGAATCCACGCAACTTGCCAGAACTTACCAAACCGTTGCGAATAGAGCCTTGGCCTGCGTTGTAGTCTACTGACAACAGCTTAGAACCGCTCTGAGAGAGTTGCTCATAGAAGTCAGGAGATGCTACAACCCAGCGACCCTCTTCGGGTACGTTTTGGTCATCCAGCAAACGAGCCATACGAGCAAGAACGTCCAAAGGATCGGTTTCGCCAGAAATGCCTACGTCGATAGCACCAGCGCCATCATATACACCAGCACCCAAATCGGTAGCTGAGTCAGCACCAAGCGTGTGGTCAGGTGAAGATGAAGAAAGACCAGCTTGCATAATAGCAAACACGCCCTCATCAAAAGCATCACGCAACGCATAAGCCGCTGAAGAAGATGCTACTTCTTTGAAGTTTACGTGCGACATTTTGGTTTCAATGTCATCGACAATGAACTTAAATGCGTTTGCACGATCAACAACAAGAGTAAGCTCTTGGTCGGTCAGTTTGGTAGACGTTACGTCTGCACCACGCTCGTACTGATAGACGGTAATTACCGGCTCTTTGATGATATTTACGCTATCACCAAATGCCGCAATTTCGCCAGCATAGTCAGTGTTGGTTACGGCTTCACATACTGATGACTTTCGGAAGAAGTTAAGAACCTTCTTTGAATAGACAGCAGGAAGGAAGAATGAGTTAGCTTGACCAGAAACTGAGTTTGCAAAGTTTGCATTGGTATCAGTTGCTGGCTCAAAATATTGATCACTTACGTTATAAGCCATTTTAATTTACTCCTAAAAGACAAGTTATTATCTTGCTACTCGTCCCTCGCGGATGGCTAGATCAATTTCTTGTTCGTATTTATCATAGTCATCCAAAGACAAAGCAGCAATTTCCCGTTGCGTCCATATCTTGGCTGACTTTGGTTCAACGCCGGTAGTCTTTGTTGATACCATATCAGCCGCATTGGACTTTGAAGGCTGTGATCTACGAGTAGAAGATTTAATTGCAATGTTGTTTTCCATCTTATAAAGGTCGATGGCACGACTTGCTAACATAACATTATCTGGGTTTTTATAAATCCAACGTTGAATTTCTTCAGGTTGTTCTTTAGCCCATTCATGAAACCTGTCATCACCCCTAATATCTTCAAAATCAGGGTGTCGCTCTCGCAACTTAACTTCGGCATCGCGCTTAGACATTTCTGCTTCGCGTTGTTCAATAGCCGCAAGCTTTTTTTGAAGGGCATTCATTTGCTCTTCGCTTCGCATATGAGCTACTGTTTCGACAGTATCATATAGATCAGGATAATCTGATTTAAAACGTTCAAGATCTTCGATGCTTTTAGGTGGCTGATAGCGAGGACGATTCGCTTGGGCCACAGCCTCTAGTTCTTGTTCACGTTGTTTAAATTCAGAAATCTTTTGATCATAATGTTTTTTTAGATCGTCATATCTCTTTTTATAATTGGTACGAGAAGAAGTTTGTTTTTGAGGGGTTCCATCTTCTTCGGAAGTAGCCTCTTGTTCTTCTTCAAAAAACAATGAATCTGCACTTTGTCTTGGTGGGCCATCAGGCTCATGCCAAGCCTTTTTTTGATTGTACGGATTCGCTTGCGGTTCTTCACTCATTGTCACTCTCCTTTATGGGGCTTGTTGTCTTTCAAGGTGGCTGTATTAATGCGCTATTTAATACAGGGTCTTGATACTACAAGGTGGCCTCAAGGTTATAAAATGATAAGGGGCTAGATTTTCTAGGTAGCCTTATCGGTTCATAAGACTAGGCATTCGGCTTGCGTAGAGCATTTGATCTTCTACTTTTTCCTCTTGATCTTCGTCTTGTTGTTGATTACTATAACGATCATCAACAGGCATACCGCCTTCTGCCATAGCCATAAGACCGCCATCGTAAGCACGTTCTGCATCATCCATCATAACTTGGAGATTGTCTGCGCCTAGTTGGTCGGTCGCCTTTTTGGTGAAAACAAATTCACCATCCGATAACCTTGCGGGTATCGAATCTGATATACCAGTACCGGGGCCTTCAACTTCCCCAGAACCAGCAAATTCTGTTGCATTTAAAATTACTTTATCTAAAATTTCTTCAAGCCGAGGATCGTCATCCAAAGCCTTAAATAAATAATCTTGTTCTTCTTGATCTAAAATTTCTGAGGCTACAAAGTCTACATACTCTTCTTCCATTTCTTCGTCAGGAAGCATATCTTCGGCTTGTTCCATTTTATCTTCTGGGCTAAGATTGTTGTATGTATCTTCTGGAATTTCGCCACCTTCAGCTTTTAATTCTCTTGGGCCTAGCGTTGCGCCTACATCTGGAAGATCTGCACCAAAGATTTCAAGATCTTCGTCCGAAAGATTTTGCATAAACTGTCGAGCGCCTTTAGCATCAAGGGTATCGGTATATTCAAAAATTTCGTCAATGTCATTAAACATTTCAAGATTTTTAGCTACTTCTGCTGGCTCCATACCACGAGCCATTTCAACCATATCAGTTAAAGGCTCTTCGCCCATGCCTAACTTTGCGGCTTGGCGCTGTGGAAGTTTTGAAACGACCATTTCATAATCTTCGTCTGAAAGTTCGTCTAATACCCTTGGGTTGTCTTCAATCATTTTAGATAGGTCTTGAAGAGCCTTTTCTTCATCGACCATCTTTTTCTTAGCGACTTTGGTTTGTTTGCCTGTAAGAGCCGCTACAAGGTCTAAGATTGCACCACCTTTACCATATGCTTCACGCTCTGGAGGAACCATTAAAGATCCACCTTCAAACATTTGTTCGCGCATAGCGTCCATTTTTTTATAGGCTTGCATAATAATGTTTTGATCAAAACCTTTAGTAGATTGTTCAAATCTTTGACGAATTATATTTTCTTCTTCTTCAGATTTTGCCTTCTCTAAAGACATTTGCATTTGTTCAAAAAGTTCAATGTAGTTATCAACTTCACCGCCTTCATTTTTTTCTACTCTTCCAGCATCTCTTAAAATTTGATATTTAAAAAAATTAAATTGCGAACCTAAGTCTTTTTTTAGTTTATCAACTTTTTTAGTTAGTTCTTTTTGTTTTTTATTATATTCTGCAATTCCTTTTCGGGTAGTAGGTTTTTTTGATGAGTTTAATTCAAGAATAGCTTCTCCAGCTTCTGACATAAACTTTAAAATTTCTGAAGCTTCTTTTCTACTTTCTGGGCTAGGGTCTTTTCCTGTTAATTTTACAATTGCTTCATCGTCTATTTCTTCAAGGCTCATTTCTAAAGAAGATAGCAAAGACCCTTCAGCAAAAGCTCCACGACCTTCTAATACATCTGCATAGGTTACTTCACCGTCGCCTGTTAGATCTGGAAATTTTTTAGCCATCGTCTTTTTCCTTTCGTCTTTGATTTACTTGTTCTTGAAGTGTTAGCAAGTTAGCCAGAGAACTCGCCTTCCCCTGCTTGCGGAACATTTCCTGTTCCGATGTTGCCACCGCCAGTGCCTGTAACTCCAACATCCGCAGGTTGTTCAGGTGTTCCTTCAACGGCCCCCATAGCTCCGGGTTGTTCACCAGCGGGGCCAGCCTGTTCGCCACTTCCTTGTCCAGCATTGTTTTGCATTCCTATAATCTGTGCAGCTAGTGCTGCTTCTTCGGGATCATTTAGTATTTCATCAGGATCAAGATCCAAGCTATATGCTAGTTCACTAATAAGCTTTGACATTTTAACAAACGGAGCAATAGCAGGATTTTGAGCAGTTTGAAGAAACATAGTCAATCGTTGACTTCGCACTTCTTTTTGCATCAAGCTGTTTGTACCTAATGCTTTTATTTCTAGATCACCTTCAGTCTTTAACTTACCATCAAAGAATTGCATATTCCATTGGAAGTATGCTTTGCCTAAAGGCTTTAACAAAAAGTCATCTAAGTTCTTTACAACTGTTTTAATGTTAAGCGATGCAGCACCAAGCAGCATTGACATACCAGATGCAGTACGAGTCATGCTCTGTACGCCTGTTTGACCATGAGAATAGCTAGGAATACCTGTTTGCTCGTCTGCAAGCTGTCGGAATTTATCGAACATCATCATATTTTCTTGAGATGTGTTCGGAAACTTAAGCCCGTGTATTGCTTGTCCGGGCATACCAGACTGACGCCTAAAGACTTTGCCGGGATAAACTTCCATGCTTTGACCACCCACAAGCATAGTCTCGTCTACGTCAAAAACCAATGAACCACTTAACGCCAGATTATCAATAGCCATTCGTGCATGACCATTCATAATCTGCTGACTGTCGTTCATGTTTTCGGCAACGCCTATACCAAAGAAACTATATGGGTTTCTTTCGTATGGAAAGGCATTGTATGGAATACGGTATGGCGTAAAGGGATTAACAACAGCCCTGAGTACAAGGCCATTACAAATCCAAGCATTAATCTGTATTTCATCAAGTGTATCTACCCCTTCAGGAAGCTCCATGCCAATTTCTTTGGCGTATTCTGCGTCCATTAAGCCCCAATACTCTAAGACTTCAAAGCGACTTGAACCCATATCAGACATTCTTTGATCGTCTTTTAGCTCAAACTCATAGTCTTTTTCAACATAATTTGGGCCAAGCATCATACAATCACGAATAGCATCTTCGTTAAAGTATGGCATTTTACGCAATGCCCTAAGCTGAGATTTATTTAACTTGTGTCGATGAACAATGTATTCACACTCATCAATGGAAGTAGCATTAGGATCAGGAAAAAAGTCCCAGACGCTAACAAACTCAATACGAGGAACTCTAACAAAAATTGGATCATAAACCCGTTCTCCGTCTTCATCACTCCAACGATGCAAAGTCTTGTTATAATTAAATGGCCCTTTTACAATACCTGTGCCAAAAAGAGTAGATTCAAACATAGCATTGCGAAGTTCAGTAGAACCATTAGATTCATCAATCTGATCGTGAATTAACTTTTCCATATTTCTGGCTGCTTCTTTAGCAGGAGAAATTTCAAGCATTTCAGGAATGGGCGACGGGCCTTCTTCAAATGTTAGTTCTTCGGCAGCTTCTAAATCTTCAAAAATACCTTTACCAGAGTTAAGCGTAGCTCCGGGCTTTAATACACGACCATCCCCTTTATAACCAATACCGCTTTCTTCTTTAGGTTTTTCTGGAGGTGTTGGCGCTTCAGCAGTTTCAATTCCAGCAGTCGGCTGAGAACTAAGGTGCATATATTCAGAAACACCTTCAGGTAGCACCGTAGGTAATACACCAATCGGAAACTTTCCTGTTCCAAAGATAACGTCTACAAGCTGACCAAAGGCTGCAAGCACCTTAGTCTTTGTAACCTTAATAAATACACGAGATTTTTCGTTTTCGCGGAATCTTACGTTTTTAGGATATAGGCCACGAAAGTTATGATAGGCAGTAATCCAACGATTTTCATCAGCATCTCTTGCAAGCTCTGCTTCAATGTAACGGGCCTCAATAAGCCCAGCCAAATTAGATTTAATCTGTGAATCAGCATTAAGCTCTAAGCCGTCTTCGCCTTCAGTTTTTTCAAAATAAAGGTTATCGGCATTTTCTACAAGAGTGTTTTCAAATTCTGACATGATTATCCTATTGTTGTTAGGCTAACGAGAGCATATATCATTGTCCACCCAACCGTAATTCCTAAAAAATAAATACCGTATGTATTTAACGGTCGCCAAACTTTTTTGTTCATTAATATCCAAATGTTCCGTCTGCTGGTTGAAATACAGTTTCTCTATGAAACTGACGAATTTGGCTATAAGTATCATTTACTCTTGGTCTAGCCATGATCAAATACCTTAAAGCATCATACGCATGATCAGGCGCATGAGTATCAACATCTTCAGGGTTACTTTTATCCAGAGGAATACTTTGAAGTTCGCGTATCAGGTTAGGACAAGTATTAAATATTTGTATTTTGGGCCTTCCGCTTTGCTGAGTCTTCAAGTATTCATGGATTTGAATTTTTCCTGCAACCCTGTTTTTATCTGCTCTTCGGAGTTTATGACCAGCCTTAACTAGTGTTTCTCCGACTGTTGGGCCTGTTTGCCCTGTTCTGTTCCAACACGCTGTATCTAATACGCCCGGAACGCTCATTGGATCATTTAGCTCCATTTCAGATATTATGTGAGCTAGGTCAGTGCCTAGTAGACCTTTACGATACAATTCTCTATAAATTATTAGTGTGCCATCGTCTTTGTCTACGGCTCCCCAGACACAAGCTGATTCTGAAGCATATCCATAGTCAATGCCCTTAATTCTTTCCCAGTGCATTGGGATTTCAAAAGGTGCAATAACATGAAGGTTTCTATCAAACTCTGTGAAGGCCGCACCTTCTGCAACCTCCCAATCACCTTCTAGTAGCTGTCTGCGTTGCGTAGGTGGCAACGCCTTCAGCATTTGTTCGTATCGACCATCATTGGCTAAGTATGGATTATCGTCCAACCTAGCCGGTATAAACTTTCTTGTTAATCCGTCTGCGCCCTTAAAACTTTCGTAGGGCGGTGAAGGATCAATATATCTTTTCTTTACCCAATGCGCTCCAACACCACCGGGGTTAGCGGTACACCGCATATAAGGTATAATCTCTGGATCTGTTGTACGCAATCGTGAAGCCAAGTAATTCCAAGAAAACTCTGTAGCTTGGTGCGTAATCTCATCAAACCCAATCCAACTATACGCTTGTCCTTGGTAGCGATAAACATCTGCATCTCTTTCCAAGAATCCAAATTCTATTTTAGCTCCTGACGGAAAGTTCCAGAGCTTTTCTACTTCTTTGTACTTACAACCGGGAAAGGCTTTCGGGTAGAGTTCACGAGATTTGTCTATGAGTTCGCGTAACTCTGGCATAGAACGCCGCAGGATTAAAGCCCTATGCGCGGCCCGATGAGCAAAGCGTAGTGGATCAACCAACATCGCATAGCTCTTGCC
>Ga0208547_1001032_pt1 | contig 15600 bp, 14 predicted proteins | sample DEB08_DNA_5_FD_185501 | JGI IMG/M metagenome (GOLD analysis project Ga0208547, IMG submission 185501) | Aqueous microbial communities from the Delaware River and Bay under freshwater to marine salinity gradient to study organic matter... | ecosystem: Environmental > Aquatic > Marine > Coastal ...
CATACCCAGTCTGAGTCATTGTAAATAAAATTAAGTTGATGGGTCATCTATTTTTTTTATTTTGATGTAACACTCGGGACAGTAGTATTTTTTATCCTCGATTACAATAGCTTTTTTAGTTTTACAAAATTCACAATCAACTTTACTTTTTTCTTTTTCCATCTTTTAACTTTAAGATTTCTAAGTCGCAATAATGTTTAATTTTTTCTAAATCTTCTATTCCATTTTTACCTAAATATCTACAAACATATTTAATAACGTTCCCTTGAAAGAACGATAAATTATTTTTCGAAATAAATTCATAAGGTTGAATGGTAAAGTCCTTGTAGTGATTCCCGCCTATCTGTTTATTTTGCGGAAATGCTTCATCGAACATATCTTTATTTGACATAGTTAGCCTCGTATAGTTTATAATATTTTCCAAGTGGAAAATTGTATTGATGATTGGTACCTAATAAATGCAGCGTACCTTTGGATCTAGTGGCACCTGTATACCAAACCCTAAGTTCTTTTATTTTATCCTGCAAATTCTTTTTGTCATAATGAGATGGAAAGTTACATTTGCTCGCCAGGACAACATTATCTGCTTCTCCACCTTTAACTTGATGTATCGTATCAATAATTATTTTTGGTGGTTGTGATAAGTCTACACCTTCTTTCATAAGTTTTTTAAAATATTGTTTATCTTTTTCTTTAAATTTTCTTTTAAAAACATCTTCCCATCCACCTCGTTCATCTCTCATACCACATCTGAGATGTAATTCATCAAAATTAAATACTTGATTGGGGTGGGCAAAGCTCCATTTTTTACTTTCCGCTGACCGGTAGCCGTGGTCTATGTTTAATAAATACTCATACATGACTGTAGCTTCGTCTCTAGTAATACTTCCACCTTCACATATTTTATTCCAATGTTGGATAGCTGCAAATTGATTCGGATCAAAGGACTTATTTCCCTTAACATCTTGATAATACAGCGATAAATTGCGTGCCTCTTGCTGCAGCTCTTTCTTAACATCATTGATTCTAGCCAACACCATCCAGGATCCATCCATATCCCAAGGAACTTTCTTTAACCCATTCCATCTATAAATGGCCCCTTCTTTACCATTAGAATAAAATTCTTTTTCTACTCGATTGTCACCCATAGAATTTAAAATACATTTAGAAAAGAAATGTACATTCTTGTTTAATCTTACAGATTTTTTTAATATTAATTTTCGTCCAGGAAACGTTTGAAAGTGTTCTACTTCTGCACCATTCCATTCATAGATAGCTTGGTCATCATCCCCTGCAATATAAACTCTCTCAACAGCTTTTGCTAACTTTACAACTAAGTCCCACTGCAACGGTGTTAAGTCTTGAGCTTCGTCAACCATTAATACTTTAAATGGTATAGACACACCATCATCAATAAACTTTTGTACCATGTCGGTAAAATCTAATCTGTCCGGTGTCCGTTTTCCGTTCTCTAGTTCCATTGTTTTAAATTCTTCGTAGCCAGCAATAATGGATTTGAATTGCTGCAACCTCACCGCTTTTCTTGGCTGCTGTTTATATAGCCAAACAGGATCAACCTTCATATTTCTTGCACGATCATATATTTGTAAGGACCAATTGTTATAAACTTTTTGTTCATCATGGCCTTCTTTAAAATTAACTTTAATCGTTCCATACTGTGTATGAAACATCAGCATATCGACTTTAGGATCTAAAACGGGAATCTCAGCAAACTGTTGTCGTGCCAAAGAATGTAAGGTTCTAAAATATTTAAAGTCATCTTCATCATATTCTTTAAATCTTTTTCTGACTCTTGCCACACATTCATCAACTGCTTTATTGGTAAATGATATGTAACAGATCTCATCGGGAGAATATCCTTGTTTGAGATAACGCTGCACACGTTTAAGTAAATTTTCTGTTTTTCCTGTGCCTGGGGGTCCAAAGATCTTAATTGTCTTCCCATGCAGCTTTTGCTTTAACGAATTTGACATCTTTATTTTTGTGTTCAGTTTGCTTAGGTAGTTCTACAAGCCAGTGTCTGCTATCAATACTTTGAAATTTCTTTTTAGGTTTAGCACCACCAGATTCTAAAAATTTTGTACACTCTTTTTCATTCCAATTATAACCCATTTTTTTCATAAAGTTTTTAAAGGTTTCTAATTTAAATCTCATCTCAACATCATCTTTCCAAATATTACCATTATCTATTTGATCAAACTCAGTAGTATCCTCAACATCTTCTAAGAATCTAGACATTCTAGAATTGAATACATCTGACTGCTCCTCATGTGCATCAAATCCTTCCATGTCTTGTTTGTTTGCAATTAATTCTTCTAGCCAATCTCTATATGGATCGGGATCTCTTTTACTTGGCTTAAGTGTTCGCCAAACAATATCATAATTTAATAGTTGTTCTCCAAGGAGTTGCTGCTGATAAAGTTGTTTAGTAGATAATCGAATAGATTTACCTTGAATAGGTAGTATCCAATAAGGTTCTGGATATGAATTTACTTTTAATAATTTACCTACTTCAGGTAATGCTTCATTATTACCAATACCATGTTTACGTCTTAGACAAGTGCTTGAGGAGCAATGCATTCTAGCAATAGATGTTTTACATTTATAAGCATACTCTTTATTCTCAACACCTTTAAATATATTTTCTAATTCTTTTGGATGTAATTTCTCTTCGCAAACTTTACCCATCATTTCTCTAGTCCAATCTTGATACATAACAGGATCGGGATTTATTTTTTTTGCGAGTACTGCAACATTAAACATTGCATCATTTCTACCTTCGCCTTTTTTAACCTTGTTCTTCATGAAGTTAACAACACACGGAGGATAATCTTTTGTTTCATCATCTTGAAACACTTTTAATTTTTTAAATTCTTTTGGAGTAATTCTATATTGGGATACAAACTTAAATAAGTTTTCTAATTTTATTGAATTACCATCGTTGTCCATCGCAACTCTGGTCGTCATGTGTGCTTTTTGGTAAGGTAAATTTACAAAATTACCTTTTCTTTTTTTATTCCAATCTTCAGGAGTTAAATCAACTTCATCTTGTGCAGGATAGATATCGGTAGTCTTATCGTTAACACCTAGGTCAGATGCAATCTCAATTAATTTTTTACGCATGTCCGATGCAGCAATTACACCGTCAATAAATAAAACTAAATGCATACCATTAGATTTAGATCTAAATGGTATTAGTGGGTATTTCCTTTTCCGTATAATCGATATAACTTCCTTATGCTGTATATTATAACGATCAACATCGATGACCCCCCAAGAGCATGTATTATCATCTCTAATGGGAACTGATCCATAGTATTTTTCTCCTTTTAAATGTTGTAACCAATCCTCTTTTAACATTGGTCTAGGTTCTACCCAATGTCTAAACTCCTGTTTACCGTCACGACCTCTAGTCTGATCTAACGGTTTCGAAGCGCCAAAATATGTGGATGAGCCCTGGAAGAGTTCTACAAACTCTTCCAAGGTGTTGTCAAGTATTTCCATAGATTAGAATGGAGTTTTTTCTGTGCTCTCTTCGTTACCATGGTTTACTTTTACAGATCCTTTTTTACAAGTTTCGTAAAAGCTATGTGCAGCATTCAAGACTGATGGATCAGCTATAGGGCCAATGTGTTCAATCTCCCAACCATACCAAGAACCTAATTGATTCTTTTCTAGTACAGTTTTCATTCTATATTGCTGCGTAAATGGTGCAGGTTTAAAAAACCCAGAACCATCTTTTTTCTTTTGTCTAAGAGACATCATCATAGAATTCCACTTCTTAGATTTTTTTCTTTGAGTGGATTTCATAGTCACAAGTGCTGTTGATTGTGCACCTTCTTCACATACTAAAATGTAATGTGAGGCAGTCTCTTCAATGTAATTACCATTTTCAAGTCTGTCTTTACCATCATCACCTCTAGTTGTTTTTGACATGATGTCTGAAGTTGCAGGATAGACATTTACAGGTGCTACAGCTCCCTTATCTCTATCTCTCCATTCAATGTATTCAAGCTTGTAATAACATGGAACAACTGTAATACCTTGCGCACCATTATAAAGTTGGTTTGTTACAGTATTGTAAATCATTCCTGGTCTAGCTTCTTCAATGAATTGACTATCACCTTGAGTTACTTGTGGTGATAACTGTCCAAGGACTTTTAGGAATGGTAATGCAACACTCTTTGAGTCTACATTATCAAACCCTTCATCAGCAAAGCTTTCTAAATCGACTGCCGCTAATGCTCCTCCTTTTTTTGATATCACTTCTACGTCTTTAGTTTTTAATTGTTCGTCTTTGACTATCATTTATTTCTCCTTATTTGTTATTTTAGTCTTATTAGCAATATATACTCCGAACATGTCGAATGGTAGTTCTTTTCCATTTTCGACTTGATCCCTTACAAATGCTTTAAGAGTCATTGGTTCAACTTTTTGTTTTTGGTTGTAGTTGAATCCAAATTTCTCACAAACACTTATGAGTTCTGATACTTGGTTGTCTTGGCCTTTATCAAATTGAGTTGTAATCGTATTTTTAATTAAGTCCTCATGACCATTACTTCTCAACCAACTGAAAGCTTCCTCAACTCTAGACTCAGGTATCTTAGCTGCGTAAAAAGGTTTTACTTCAACCTTAGTACCATCTTTTAATTCAAGCTTAGATACTCCTGCTTCTTGCATCATTTCAGGTATGATTCTCTCTTCATAATCTCTAGCTTTAGATTTTATTAAAGAAAGTTTTTCTTCAAGTTGCTCAGTTTCCTTTTGCAACTTTTGAAGTTCTTCACATTTTTGAGTTATCGAATTGACACTATCTGTGCTAATGTCAATTTTTGACAATTGTTCGATATCCATGTTTTCCTCCTTAACCGCCTTATAAATATTTATTTGACGGTTGCAACAAAAAAATATAAAAAGTTTTCAGATGTGGAAATACCCGTATAAGACTGAGCCGTACGAGCACCAAAGATTAGCGTTAAAAAATTCAGCAGATAAATCTGAATACGCTTATTTTATGGAGATGGGTACAGGCAAAACAAAAGTAACAATTGATAACATGGCTTGGTTATTCTTTCAAAGAAAAATAACTGCGTCATTAATTATTGCTCCTAAATCAGTTTATACTAATTGGGAAACAGAAATTGAAACACATTTACCTGATGTAGCTAAGTATGATGTTTTTAGATGGAATTTAGACAAACCAAAAGATTATTACAAATTTGAACAATCAAAAGATTTAAAAATATTTTTAATTAATGTTGAAGCTTTATCAACTAAAAGAGGTTTGGATGCTTGTGTAAATTATTTAAAAGCTAATAAATTAAATATGGTAGTATTGGATGAATCCACAACAATAAAAAACCGAACAGCAATACGCACAAAAAACATATTAAAATTACGAACGCTATCCGCCATAAGGCGTATCCTAACAGGATCGCCAATAACAAAATCTCCATTGGATCTATATACACAATGTGCATTCTTAAATCCAGAACTTTTAGGCTTTACTAGTTATTTAACTTTTAGAAATAGATATGCAGAAATGGGTGATATTCCTGTTGGATCAAATCGTTGGATATCTATACCAAAATATTACAAAAATCTTGAAGAATTAGAAAACAAACTTAAAGGATTTTCTAGCCGCGTTCGTAAAGATGAATGTCTAGATTTAGAGCCTAAGGTTAGATTAAAAAGAAACATAGAGTTAGAAGGTGATGCTAAAAAAATATATGAGAAGTTAAGAACAAATGCTTTAGCTATTGTTGAAGACAGTACAATATCCTTTTCAAATAAACTTACTGAAATAATTAAACTCCACCAAGTCTGTAATGGTTTTACCAAAAATGATGATGGTGAAATTATGCAGCTACATACCCAAAAACTTAAGGCTTTAGAGGAGATACTTGAAGAAACAGATGGCAAGGTTATTATATGGGCTAACTATATATACAATATTCAAGAAATTATTTCTTTCTTAGAAAAAAAATACGGTAAAGAATCAGTAGTAAGTATTTATGGAGCTATAGATGTTGAGACTAGAAAAGAAGCTGTCGAGAAAATTCAAAAGGACCCTAAGGTACGGTTCCTTGTTGGTAATCCAACTACTGGGGGTTTTGGTCTTACTCTTACTGCTTGTAACACAGTAATCTATTATTCAAATAATTATAATCTTGAAGTCAGAATGCAATCTGAAGATAGAGCTCATAGAATGGGTCAGAAGGGTACTGTTGTCTATGTAGATATTGTAGCCAAAGGTACTTTAGATGAAGCTATCATGAAGTCTTTAACTAAAAAAGGTAGGGTTGCTGCTAAGACTTTGGGTGAAGAAGAACTAAAGAGCTGGTTGATTTAACTTATTAAACTGTTCTACTCTCTCTAAAAATTTATCTCCATATTCCTTTAAATCAGGCTCTGAAAGCTTAAATTCTTGGTATTGTAGGTCTCGGGTACAGATTGCTATTACACCCTGCTCTATGGGGCCGTAATTGGCTGTATGGGCTAAATAATAGGCACCCAACTGTAATTTATAATCTTCTACCCATTCTTCTTTTTTTGGCTTATTTGCTTGTTTCCAGTCTACAATACTAGGTTTTCCGTAAGCTACAGCAGTTAAATCGCATGTACCTGCAAATTTATTTTGATATTCTAAACTTATTTCATTACCCCATACTTCAGTTATGTCTATATTTTTAAGTATGGTTTTAGCCATCATTCTAGGCTTAGCACCTTCCTCAGATGCATTGTAGTATCCTTGTCCATTTAATGCATACTCTAATACTTGGTGCATTTCAGTACCAATTGTAGATGCCTGGTTCATTATACGATCAGCTTCTTCATTACCTACTTTTCTTCTCCAGTTATCTAAAAATCTTTTATCTTTAGTTGCAGATAATATTGTTGTTACACTAGGTACTTTAACACTATCTACTAAATATTTACGTCCTGTGGTATCTGAAAATCTATTGTAATGTTTATAGGGATATTTCTTAATGAGCTTCATGCATCATTAATACTACATATTGTTTGAAAGTACAGCTAAAACTATGGCTATACATCCACCAACAAGCCATTTTTCCATTCTAGACATTCTAATTTCTAACTTATCTATTTTTTCAAATGTTTGTTTTTGCATTAATCTGCAAATTTTTTCGTGATATTCTATTTTTTCTAAGGCAGATTTAGATCTAGGCATTATGATTGTCCTCTCCTAGCAGCTATTTGAGCACTTAATGGATCGTTAGGAAATAAAGCTTGTACTTGTTGCGGTGTCACTTGTCCGGTAGCCGGTGCTGCTGGTGGTTGCATCGCTGCAGTTGGATCAATTAGTTCTTGTTCTATACCTTCAGTAATCATACCTTGATCAGCTTCTTCATCTCTAGCTGCTTCATCAATTTCTACTTCTTGCCTGTTTCTTAATGATGATTGTAGGTAATTAACCATTTGATTATCTTTTTCAACATTACCTGATGATCCTGTAAAGTCTTGTGCAAACATAGACTCAACAGTTTCTTTTGGTAGATTCTTTTCGTCATAAATTGGTTGTTCAATTTTATAACTTTGATTTAATAATTCTTGTTGTATTGCTTTTGGATCAACTGTTTTAGGATTTACTTTAGGTAAATCTTTATCTTCATCAGATAAGTAATTCATTAATCTTGCAAACGCTTCTCTCTTTTGAGTTAAGCCAGCTGCAGTTAATTTAGGATTAATACTTCTAATACTAAACTTATTATCAAATCCAATCTTCTTACCTTTCAAACCTTTAATCAATTCCTCAGGTAACAATGCATCGTTCATATATCTAATTGCAGTTGGATCCGTTAACATTCTTCCTGCACGTCTAGCTAATAATAAAAATATTGCTGGTGCAAATGGATTGACTGTAAACATTCCTGCTCCAACAAACATACCACCTGCTACAGATCCAAATGATCCGAGTGTCATTCTTCTCTGTAGGAAGGTAGATGTATCGGACAGAGGAACATCCGAAATCGCTTTCATATAATTTGTAAATTTGTAAAACTCATTAGTTCCATCTTGGCCTAATAGTTTAACCATCTTCTCTCTACCAATATCAGAAGTAGCTTCACCAATACCAAGTTTGTTCATGAATTTATTAATGTTAAAATCAGCAAAATCTTTTGGACTAAATCTAATTTGACTAATGTCATAAATACCATTGTTTAATTTAACATCATCAATACTAAATTGTCTTGCAGCTTGTAGTTCTTCAGTCCCTAATCTTCTTATTGCATCTTGTGCATATTCAGTTCCTGCTTTAACTCCTACTGATTCACCAATTACATCTCTAAAAATAGATTGAGCTGCTGGACTTCCTGCAGTATCAAATGAAGATAGGAATGCATTAAACATATATCTTGATTTAGCTGCATCAAATAACCGTTTTCCGTTGTCCGTTGCTTTTGCTCCTGTTGCACCTAACAATACTTTAAATTGCTCTATGGCATCAGGGGAATTAGATGCAAATACATCCCTTTCCATTGTAGAGAATACTTGGTCTCTTGGTATTCTTTCAGTTCCTAAGATATTGTTAACACCTTTGTTTGTGAACAATGTACTATCAAATGCTCTAAGTTTTTTAGGTACACCCATTTTTTGATAAAAACCCATAATGCTTGAGAATGTGGCATTCGCATCATAAAGTTTATTATACAATTGTTCTGAATCAGCAACATTTTTAGCAATGTATGCATCAGCAAATTCTTTACCTTGTTGCTTAGTCATTTCTTCATAAGTTTCTCTAATACCTTGGTCTTTTAAAAAGTTATCTTTAGTTAAATTAGCACCAAATGCATTTAAATCATTTTCCATAGCTTCTCTTAAACCCCAAATAGATGCTCTGACGTTTTGGTATTGTGTTCCTTCAATAGCTCTATTCATCATCTGCATTAAACCTTTGTATTGTTTTGGAGTAATCATTTCATCACTTATAGCTACAGATGCTTGCATAAATAAATTTAATGGATCGCCTTCTGTTTTTAAAAGCTTGTCTATGTTTTTTAAATCTATTTCTCTACCTAATCCTGATACGTACCCAGTTAGTTCAGGAAACATTTGTTTATTTTGATCTAAAAATTCTCTAGCTCTTTTCTGTAAGTTAGTCATCTTTATAACTTTTGGATTACCTACAGTTTCAGCTAATGTATCAAATGCTTTGTACTTAGCTCCAATCAATGCAGATCTTTCTTGGAATACTTTAGCAGCTTGATTATAGATTGATGAAGATAACGCAGAGGTTTTCATAATAGGTGCAAACTGTGCTAATGAATTTAAATATTGTTTACCTGCAGCTTGTTCAGCTCCTTCTAACGCTGATCTACCGATTCCAGATATGAATGGAAATACACCCACAGTTTTAAAATAGTTTCTACCTACATCTGATAACAAACCATCTTCTATAGCTGTATTAAGTGGTAATGGTAATCCTTTATCTCTTGCATATTCAGCAAGTTCTTTTGCCTTAGTGCCTTTAGTTCCAAATAATTTTGAACCTAATTTACCAAGTGGACCACTAATAAATGGAGTTAGTGCTGCAGCTCCTGCATTCCAATATGCAGCAGTCTTTGTAGCTTGTGCAGCATTTAGTAATATATCTTGATCAATGTCTCTATCAGGTAAATCTGCAAATTCATCTGTGATTGCATTGGCAATTGTTAATCCTGCTTGTTCATTTAACATATCGTAAGTAACTGAACCTGCACCTGCACCAACAGAACCTCCTAACACTGAATAAGCTTCTGCTCTTCCTAATGGACTTTGTAATACTTTAGCTGGTGTATCAGCAACTCGTGCAACTAATTTTAATGCACCGCCTAATAATTTAAATCGTCCTGGTAGTTTATCTGCAACTTTTGTAGCAGCTTGTAACATTTTTCCTGGTCCTCTTTGCCATAAGTTACCTGATCTAGCTGCACCAAATATTTTTTTTCTCATGGTTACATAAGGTGCAATAGATCCTGATAAGTCACCTGCAAGTTCTGCAGTTGGTCTACCTTTAAAAATAGAATCTTCTGCTTCTAATGCAGCAGCGATTGGATCTTTATAAAACTCTTCTCTTCTAGCTATTTCTTTTGAAGCTTTTGTTCTTTGTGCTCCAAGCACAGACATTTTAGGGCCTTTTAATTCACCTCTATCAATTAATTCATCAATGATTTGTCTTTGTCTTTGATTTAATTTAGATGGATCTAAAGATTTATCATCTAATCTTTTTTGAAGTTCTTCTTTTGTAATAGCCATTAGAAAGCCTCCAATAATTCTTGTGTACTTTGATCTTTATAAGGATTTATTATTTGGTTTTCTGAAACAGCTTCTGGACCCATAATACCATATTTTCTTCTATAGTTATCAATTGTTGATGAATCACCAAAGAATGAGAATTGGTAATCGTTTTCTAGTCGTGATATATCAGCAAGAATTGTTTCATTAACTGCTTCAAGTGATTTAATAACTTGTTTTTGACCTCTTAATAATGGGAAGATGTTAACTAGATCTTTAGCCATTTCAATGTCTTTTTGTGTTAATCTGTCTTTGTCTTTCAATGAGTTAGCTAACGCATATGTTAGGATTGTTTCATTGATTGCTAATCTTTCAAGGTTAGCTGCATCTGTTTCATCTCTAAACATACCCATTGATTTTAATGTATCTGCAAATAATTTATCTGTCTTACCAAAGTTTTTATCTAAGAAATTTCTAGCTTCTTCTTCTGACATTCCATCATTTACTAAATCTCTTACATAGTCATCTTTGAGTTCTTCAATTTTTCTTAAACCATCTTCTTTAGATCCAGCAAAACTTAAACCTAAGTCATCTAATGCATCTCCTAAACGAGTAGTAAATAAGTTGAATCGACCAGCAGGACCCGCAAACTTTTTATCTGCACCTTCTGCTTCTGTTAAAATATCAATTGTTTTTTTACCAAGGTTGTATGCTTTATATTTACCGGATAGATTTTTTAACGTTTCAGCTTGTTCTTTAGCTGCAAACTTAGCTTCTACAAATCTATCAAATGTTCCAACAGGTGCTGTTTGAAATAATTGTCTTCCATACTGATCCATTTGTCCTGGAACAGCTATTTGAATAGTTCCATCTTTAAGTTGTCTTGCAGACATATTTCTTACATTACCTTTATTGTCAGAGAATTGAATAATACCTGCAGTTGCATCAGGGAAATCAGGTGCTTCTAATATAGCATTTCTTGCTTCAATTTCTTCCTGTGCAAGTTCTAATGCATCAGACATAAATTCATTTTCTAATTCATTTTCTTTTAATTTAATTGCGGCATAATTATTTACAGCTGGGCCAAGTGCTTTACCAAATATTTCTAATGCTCCCCCAATACCTGCTTTAGCTGTTGTTCCAGACATTAGACCTGATGCAAGATTAGCTAAGAAAATCATTTTAGCTTGTGAAGATTGACCAGCCATTAATTCTTTTCTTATTTGTTTTGCTCTTTCAATAACACTATCAGTAACTTGTGTTCCATCAGCCGCTGTTATTTTACCTGGTTTATTTAAATCTGTTTTAGCTCCTGCTGTTACTACTGCAGCATTTGCTTGCTCGTTTGTTTTCTTTTTGTCCTCTTCTTGTTCTTTAGATACAACTTTAACTTGTTCTGGTTTTTTAGGTTCACTAGGCCCTGCAATATCCAACATTGAAGGTCCTTGGTTTTGAACAACTTTATCTATATCAACTAAGTTATTATCAACAGTTGCTTTGTTATCAGGTAATGTTAATTGATCGGTAATAGATTCAGTTTCAGGTCTTACCCCTCTAGCTCTTTTTCTTTCTTCTAAATCTTTTTTAGTTTTAACATCTGAAACAGATGGGAGTTTTTGTTTAGGTACAAATTTACCAAATAATTCTTCATCTGATAATACTCCTGCTTCACCTTCTAGTGCTCTCATTTCGTTCATTCTTTTAAATTCTTCATACTCTGCTGGAGACATCGCTTTAATTCTTTCTCTTTCTCTAACCCCTGCTCTTGTTAATGCAGCTAATCCTTCAATACCTGCTACACCTATAGCACCTGGTATAAATCCTGTTCCTGCTAAAGCAGCTGATATTGGTAATCTAGTTGCACCATAACCTGCAGCTAATGAAAGTGGTACAGTTACTTCAGGTCTGTCTCTTAAACCTAATGCATTTAAACCTTCTGACATAGCTGTATATCCTCCATAAAAGGGTAAACCTAAAGCTGCTGCGCCTTTACTTTTTAATGCACCTAATCCTCTTTGAAATATGTTTGGAGTTTTTGGTGTGTAAGGACCTTGTCCTGGTATTACAGCTGGAACTCTTCTAGGATTATAAGCTGTGCTACCACCAGTAGGTAAACCTACCATTTGACCAATTCTTGCTTTAATAGGTTTTAAATGACCTTTCTTTAATGCGGCTTGTCTGAATATAGGACGATTTAAAACTTTATTTATAGCCATTTAACCTCCTATTGTTGTGCACCTTGATATGCTGCGAATGCTCCTAGTCCTGTACCAATAGATTGTGCTAACGGACTTGTGCCTGGTGTTGTAGTCATTGTAATACCAGATTGTGATTTAGGTCCTGCAGCATATAAGTTCGCAAGGAACTCTGCTCTTTGATAAGGTTCGTATTGTTGTTGTAATTGAGTTTGTCTTGCAGCATCTAATGCTTGTTGTGCAAGTTGTTGTTGAATACCACCAGCACCCATCAACTGAGAAATATCAGCTTGTGCCATTTGTTGTTGTCCTAAACCAAGTTGTCCTAGTTGTTGTCCTGCTTGTAATCCAACTTGTTGTTGTCTTTGAGCTGCACCTAATGCAGTTCCAAAACCTTCAGCTTGAGCTCTACCCATAGCTTCTAAAGCTCTGTTAGCAATTTCAGCTTGAGCAACACCTTGTCTTCCACCACCAAATGCACCTGCTCCTACTGCTTGTGCACCTAATTGATTTTGCATCATTTGTGCTTGTCTTCCAATCTCACCAGTTACATATGATTGATATGGATTTAAATATTGTGCAATCTCTGTAGCACCTACTGGAGCAGCAGCTCCTAAAACTTGTCCAATACCTTGTTGTACTGTTGGGGCACCTACACCGGTCGTACCTGCTAAACCTAATCCTTGTTGTTGTAATGCAGATCCTAAACCTTGTCCTGCAACTTGAATAGCTGGTAAAGAAATAGGCTGTTGTGCGACTTGTCTCGCAATATCCATTAATTCTAATTTTCTTTCTTCAATACCTGGAGCTTCTCTTACAAAAGATGTTTGTGATGCAGGAGTTGCAGCTGGTGCCGATGATTTACCACCACCAAAAATATTACTTATAAAACTCATTACTTAATATCCTTTACTAATTGTACATGTTTTTTCTTCCAACCCCATTTTTTAGAAACCCTTTCCCAACCAGGTCTCGCCCAAATGCAAAGTCTTTTACATTGATTTGCTTTTGCAAATGCTGTTATTGTAGCAACAATTTTGTCTTCCCATAAGTCTCTTCTTTTACCAGTGCATATTACAATCTCTAATTGATCATAGTTAGGCATTGATGAAATTCTTGTAACACATGTACCAAAAACTTTATTTTCTTCTGATTCATCAGAACCAAACATAATAAATAGCTGCATTTTATCTGCAACTAATTCATCATAGATGTGTTTTGCGTCTGCATATTCACCTGAATATTTTAAAGCCTCAGCTACCATAAACTCAGATAGAGGCCAAAATTTTTGAACGTCTTTAGCAACAACTGCTACAACGTTTACTTGAGGTTTAGTTTGCTTTGCTGTTCTGCCCATTTGCTTTCTCTAATAAATCAAAGATTCTTTTAAATCTTTTTTGTTGTTCATAAAAGTATTGGGCACCTTTTTCTCTCATATCTTTCATGCTATTTGGATTCGCTCCAGCTATGATTCCAGCGCCTAATACACCGTCTGCTCTTGTTACAAACTCTCCGTCTGCTAATTGAGCTAACATCGTATCTTCGTCTTTATCTCCGTTTCCAGATCCATCCTCAACATAACCTGATGCTCTAACATAATTGTTTGCATCATATTCATCGTGAGAAACTTTTGATGGAAGATAGTTTATACCACCTTCATTAAATTTTCTAACTTCAGCTAAACCACCTTCTTTTAATCTTGTTTTAGTCATTGCATAAGGTCCTGAAACATAATCACCTCTGTTTCTTGGATCAGCTTCTGGTTTATAAATTTCTTCGTATTGTTTTTCTTCTCCTGTTGTAGGATCAATATATGAGTACGCAGGTCTTTCTTCTGCAAATCTAGCATAACCAACATTGTAAGTTGGTTGATACATATCTACTGGTCCTTGTTTGAACGCACCAGATAGATAACTTAAACCCGATACCCCTGCAAATAATTTCATTGGATCAATTTCAGATGGTGTATCTTTTTTATATAATAATTTTTGTAATAAACTTCTTTCGTCCGCAGCTCTTTTTAAATCTTCTATTGTTTCTGTAGCAACTCCAGGATCTACTTGACCTACCATTTGTGGTGTGGTTGTTCTCATTGATGCAGGTAACATTTGAGATATACCAGGGACTTGTGCAAAAGGAGTAAACTTACTTGCAGCGGTTTGAAAACCAGGTATACCTAATTGAGCTCCTCCACCTAATACAGATTTACCACCGTAATATCCACCGACAGCTCCAGTAATTCCACCAAGTATTCTTTCTAGTCCAGAAGCACCTGCTTGTTTATTGGCTTGATATCCTTTGTATCCCCCATAAGCAGCTAGTGCATAAGGTAAAAACGCTAATGGATTCATATAATTACAATTCTCCTTTAAAGATCTTTAATAGCAAATATTACCATTTTACTTAGGTAATATCAACTCGTCTGCAAATCGTCCTTGATATTGATGCTCTCCGATATGGGCTATTGGGTCATCAATAAAGGCATAACATTTACCACCTATTTCTCTCCATAACTTACAAAAAGAAAAATCCTCACCTAAATAAGTTTTAGTTTCTGGATCATGAATACAATCAAAAAAATTCCACATATGGGGTTTATCTACATACTCACCATTTATAACTGTTTTTTGCACTATTTGTTTGTCTGGGTAAGCTTCAATCATCTTATCAAATACTTGTCTTTTAATTAACATACAACCAGTTGGGCTGTGGGTTACCTCTATTACACCTCTTTCAACAGTAACATTATTTGGGTTTTCAATTTTCATTGGATAAGTATGTAACCATTTTCTTATATCATCTCCTTTTTTAATCTCACCTTTTTGCATTTTTCTAAAAGCTTTATCCCACATTAAAGTTTTTAAAGGATAGGGTATGGATATAACATCCTTATCTCTTTCAATCATTTTAAAAATAGATTCAGCATTAAATAAAATATCAGAGTCGATAAACAACATATGGCTCATACCAGATTCAATAAATCCAGACACACACAAGTTTCTACCTTGAGTTACTAATGAAGATTTCATTATTTGAAAAGCAACATCAACATTTCTTTTTATACATTCTTTTTGAAACTCTAATAGTCCTTGAGCATAATGAATAGAACACTGATCATGAACGGGTGTTGCAACAAATATAGAATAAG
>Ga0208547_1001035_pt1 | contig 15572 bp, 22 predicted proteins | sample DEB08_DNA_5_FD_185501 | JGI IMG/M metagenome (GOLD analysis project Ga0208547, IMG submission 185501) | Aqueous microbial communities from the Delaware River and Bay under freshwater to marine salinity gradient to study organic matter... | ecosystem: Environmental > Aquatic > Marine > Coastal ...
CTAAGATTTCTTCTAAAGTCATTACTTATCGCCCTGAATCATACTGAATATATCTTCTTTATCTTCATCCGACAGACCAACGTCTTTAGATTGGTTTTTCTGAATTAGACCGGCTATCTTTACAAGCTGTTCGTTCGACCTTTGTAGCGTCTCGACATACTTTGATGCAGTTAAGCCCACCTCTCTGTGTCTGGACTCGTCCTTGCTCAAATAGCGCACGACATCATCGAGCAAGTCTCTTGTTATCTTTCTGTCGTCTTCGATATTTGATATAGCTTTTTGTAAGTAGTGGTCTAGCTTTTTCAAATTTGCCCCTCATCCCACCTATGCCTAAAGACTCTATATTTTGTTCTTATCTTGTTAAGATTATTGACAACTTGTTTAGTATTTAAGCCTGTGAGTTCTCTGATGTATAAATAAATAGCCTTTTTATTGAAAATTAGATTAGGATTATCTTTGTCTTCTAATAAAATTTTAATTGCTTGAAGAACTTTTCTTTCGCTTTCCTTCAGTCTAGAGTCTTCCCAGTCCTTTATTTCTTCCCACAAAAGGTTCCAAAATTCTTCTGTTTGCCTTTGCTCATCATACTTGATAGTAGTGGAAGCAAACTGCAATTGGTTTTCTGCAGTGAGGTTATCGATATCTACCTGTCTTTTTGACTCTTTATTGGTTTTCTTTACTTTGTGAATAAACCAGTTTTTGGTAATAACGCTGAAATAAGAAAAAGCCTTAGAGCCTTTTGCCGGATCATACTTACCTAATATCGTAGTAAGATATATCTTGCATTCGTCTCTAAGGTCATCTATGTTGGGAAGAGAAGTAAACTTGTATGTGAATACAATCTTATCAACCATTTCGCTAAAAGCTGGCTGTATGAATGTACGATACAATAGAGATCTTTCTCTGGGATCTGTTGAATTATTATACGATATTATTGCGTTTTCATGTTCTTTTGTAAAATATAAGTTTTTTGTACGTTTACGCCTCTTCCTCATCGTCAGACACCTCCTCGGTTTGTTCATCAAATGGTTCTGTTAGGAGAAAGATTTCTTCATACCCTCCCAGCACTTCCCTAAGTGCGTTAGAGTGCTCAAGAAGATTTGTAAGCGTTTGGTCGCCATAGAATCTCTCTAGTTCATATACAGCTTGTAGGTGTTTTGCGAAGTCATCTACAAGCTCGTACAATGAGCCAAGATTCTCAGACAGATACAGAAGATTACTTAAGGTATTTCTAGTGTACCAGAATAAAAATACGTTTATTAGCAAAGATGCAATTAATGCAATTTCAATCATGATACTCCCTAACTAATCTTTCTTTTTCTTCTTTTACCTCTCTTTTCGCCTCTTCAATGTGCTCTTTCACAAGAGCACCAGCTTTATTTGGGTTTACCGAAGCAAAAAAAGAACTGGGTTTTCTAGTAATATCATAAGCTTCACAAACAATACATCGATCTATTGTTTCAAACATAGAGTGATATATTTCAAAATCTTTCCCACACCCAGAACAACTATAATTATACTTCGGCATCGCCAAAGTCCTGATTTAATTTGACTGTTGGTGGGTTCATCACCATCAAGCCAGTCTCACTAAGTCTAAACTTGAATGCTTTCAGCACAGGCACAATGTCTGACTGTTCCAGAAGAGACTTCTGTAGGGCCATCATTAGGGCTCCCAATGCTTGGTCGCTAAGGTGCATATTGTTATCTTCACTCATTATTCTTCTCCTTCGTCTTCAAAATTATCAATAAACTCTTGCAATTTTTCAGCGTCACTTACTCTCTCGTGGTGCAAAGAGTAATAAAGGGCGTCTACATTATCGCTCTTGTGTCGGATTAGCCTATCTCTATGTGTTTCATCGATTTCACTCTTGTTCACAACAAAATGCATGTGTTCTGTAACAATTGGTACAGAAAAGTGTCTCATAATCATGTCAGAGACCTCGTTTAACCATGTATCATTGTAGTCACTTGAAAAATAAGGCGGCACAAAGTACCCAACTGTATCTGTCCAATTCTTATGAATAAAACCATGCGTACCAAACCCAGGGAAGGGGTGATAGAGATCATTTCCATGAACAAACATAATGTGGTCTTCATATTGATTAAATTTATTTATAACTTCTGTGTCCCACCCTGACGTTCTCATGATAATGTCGTCACCACAGTGAAAATAAACCTCTCCTTTGGCAACCTTCCAACACTCATTCCACATTTGACTCAGTACGATCCTTTCGCCAGAAATGTATTTAACATTATTATATATTTTTGTCAACTCATCAGACATAAATAATGATTCTAAATCATCTTCATCAATGTAAAAAACTATTTCTATATTTTCCGGCTCATTACAAGTGTCATATATAGATTTCACGAGTCTATACATATTCTCTGGTCTTTTACGGGTTGGGCATAAGACTGATATGTTCATCTCACACTCTCCAGTACGAAAAATCCATTACCTTTTGGATAATGAGACCAATTATCCTTTATGCCTGGGACCCTATGGGAAAACTCTTTAATGATAAAACCATTTTTCATGAACATATCTGACCACCAATTTTCATCTTCTCTTACAATATGAGTAATATCTTTTTCATACTCTGGGATGATGTACCTAGTTCCATCTCCAAGAGGAATTATGACAAATAAAGTTTTACACACTTTTGATAATTCAGATACCACAGAGTTCAAAACACTAGGTTCAATATGCTCAAACACATCTTTTGATATTACAAAATTAAAATATTTTTTTATGCTAGATATTGTGTGTTCATGTTCGATAAGATAAAGCTTATGTCTGATCGATGAATCAGAAGACTCTATAGCGTAATTACTAAGGTCTGCGCCACAACAATCATACCCCAAGTGGTTAAACGCTTTAACAAGATATCCCTTAGCGCACCCATAGTCTAAAATAGTATCACCTTTTTGTATATCTAGTTTTTTTATTATTGTCTGACACATGGGGATAGTTAGTTCTGGCAGCCATCTGTAGTTTGAATATCCACTTATTCCTAACTGAACGCCTCTCTCATAATAGTCTTGGTTATACAAATTCTTCATGCTCTAAATCCTTACCTTCGTAATCAGAAAATTTATCAATAATACCAGAATTCCAATCGTCTAGCATATTTACATTTTCTGTGAAAACGCAGCCTTCGCAATTCTTTCTCGGGTCAAAACTCATCTGCCTAGAATCTAGAAAATCTAAAATATCGCCAGGCTTACAAAGTTGATATTGCTTTGCAAAATGTTGGTACGAATTATTTAAAACGACGCTATCGCATGGATAAACAGTACCGGGCTTACCAGTATCTCCATATGGTTCTTCGCTTAAATATGGTCGGAAATATGCTTGATGACATATTTTTGATTTTGGGGCACCATGAACTTTATATTGATGAAAAAATCTTTTATCAGAAATCTTTTCAAGTAAGATGTCCAATGACCTATGTTGTCTTATGAGGTCCTCTTGTCTAAGAAGACAATTTGGTAAAAGTCTTATATATTTAGCGTTAATTCTATCTGCTATCGCGGAAGCTTTATTTAGGATTTCTACCCTGTCAGTTTTTTGAAGCCCATCAGCATCTTCATGTTCAACAGTGTATACCATAGAGCAGCCAACTACGCAGTCTTTATCAAGAGCAGTTGTGTCAAAATTAGCTCCTATTCTGGTTTCCCAATTTTTAAACGTATTTATGCTAACCCTAATCCACGAAAAAGCTGCTAGTGATTCTTTGTCCAACCTTTTCATTATGGTGCCATTTGTAATCAGGGCTACCGATAGACCTTTTTCATATTTAAGCCACTTTACTAGTTCATTGATATGGGGGTATGCAGTAGGTTCTCCGCCGCCTGTTAGGATAACAGCTTTTAAGCCCCTTGTCATTAATTTGGTAACATAATCCTTAATTGTGTATAAATCCAAACGAGAGTGAGTGTCTCTATACGTAACAGAGCAGTATGGACACTTTAAGTTGCAAGCCCCTTCTGGGGAAATATGTGTTGATATGACCGTATCTCCCCCACCATTTTTATATGATAACATCTGCTCTTGATGTTTCCAAAACTTTATACCTGTAGATGTGTACATGTGTTCCTGCTCGGACTTATCAGGGATCTCATACTCTTGGTCAGGTAAGCCGCTCTCATAAAAAATGAATATAGAAGAATATGGTGTACCAGCAGCTGACCTATCTAAAATTTGATTTGCAATATCAATAGTTAAAGGCTTTAGGCTGCTTTCACCATGTTCATCAATATATTCGTAATTGTGGATCTTGTTTACAATCCCACTACGATTCGATCTTCTTTCTATAAGTATTGATCCACCTTCTACACTAAGAATAGATAAAGTGGCATCTACACCAGATATTTTTATTTCTCTTAAAGGTTCTGTTCTTTTTCTCATAAAGTCTCCCTCAAGCTATCTGGCAAATGTTTTGGGTTGTACGGATATGCAAAAGGTATGTCAGCTTCTCTTCCAACACTTATTTCAAGATTTGTATTATTATTTTTAATATGCCAGCTAAGCCATCTATCCTCGTACCATCTTTCATTTGGGAGTGAGTCTGCTATTTTTCTAGAAAAAGCTAAAGCTGTAAGGTGTTTCCAGTACATTGCTTTACTGGAAACAGCAAAACCCATATTATGGACATAATAATTTGAAATTGGCATATTAGATATATTAGCTTGTGTCCCGGTACGTGGGAGCAAATCAACAGATTTCATATTCCATAAAACAGCGCCTGTCCTATGTTTTCTCTCCGGTATCCTGAAGAGGGGACTTTTCCAGTGTTCAATCTGTCTTGAGCTACATGTCGAAATGTTTGATCTCTCAAATTCAAAAATCATATTTTCTATTTGTCTTTGGGAAAAAACATGGTCAACTTCTGTTACTAAAATAGTGTCTGGCCTGTCGTAGTTCTTCAGCACATGATTATTTATGTATAAGGTCAATTGATTGTGAGGGGAATATGTATTTGCCTCAACCATAATGACTTTTGATGAATTTAACTGTTTTATTTTTTCAAGTATATTATCAAATTTTTTAGGAAATTTAATTAGCTCGTTAAGGTAAACGACTTCGGAAACATCTCCCCACGGTCTTGTAGAGTAAAATATAAATATTTTATCAACATATGGTTCTATTGATTTGATAGACTGTTGAATGTAGTCTTCTCCGTAGAGACACCTGTAAACTGCGTATCTCACTAAGCTGTCCTCCCTACAGCGATATATGTAATATCTGCGCGGGTTCTGTCTACCAACTCCATACCCCAAGGGTCAATGACCACAGAATTGCTAGGAAATACGTAGTCCTTAAACGCATCATGGTTCGTACCTATAAAAAACACAGCTGGATTTTGTAGTGGGGGATCCTCAGAGTCAATCCAAGGATCGTACATCTCTACAGAAAAACCTCTTTCTGCTAGGATATTTCTGAGAAGAATTGAGGGGCTACCTACGGTCAGATTTGTTTCCTTCTTAAAACACTTGCCCAAAATGACTATTGGAAGGTCAGTCCTACCATGAGCATCGACTATAAGCTCTGCTAGCCAATCTGTCTGTCTTTCCCTACATTCCATCAAGCTCTCGTACCAATCGTAAGAAAGATCAATCTCCCTAGCTAACCAACTAAGGGCAATATTATCTCTTGGGTGGCAGCCACCGCCATCTCCCATCCCACCTAGGAGGTATTTTGTACTAATCAACCTTTCGTTTGCCATGAAAAGACCTCTCATGACGTTATCGCAGTTGATGTTGTCCATCTTATGCGAAACTTCCATAATGGTATTGGCAAGGCAAATCTTCATGGTAATATACGTGTTATAAGAAACCTTTATCATCTCAGCTTCTTCAATCGTACACTTGTAGACCGGTCTGTCGTGAATGGTGGAATAAAACTTCGAAGCTGTTTCATATGCATTTTCGTCATCCATGCCAAACAAAACAAACTCTGGACTTGTAAAATCCTTAATTGTTGTTCCCATAGCGATGAAAAATGGATTATAGCAAAGCTTAACGTGTTTATTTAGAAGTGGTTTGATCTCTCTTCTTATCGTGCCAGGAAGAACAGTGGAAATAATAACTACAATCTTATCTTGCCCTTGGTTCCCTATCTCATCAGATAGAGTCTTGATACCAGACTTTAGCCATTCATAGTCAAAATCGACTCGCTCCTCTGGGAGTCTAGTTACGCCCTCGTACTTGGGGTGATGAGGCGTCTGGATTGGAACAAATATAATTTCAGAGTTTCTTACCAACTCTGAAACACTGGACCACTGTATATTGTGGTTATCTAATAGTTCTTGTGCTCCCTCTTCACGATAAGGCAACACCCTAGTATCAAGAATATTCTTAACTTCTTCGCTTATATCGTAGCCATAAACTGTGTGTCCTGCTTTTTCGGAAGCAAGAGCACATGGAAGGCCAAGTTTACCCAGCCCCATAAATCCAATATTCATAAACTCTCCTAATTACCTAAACAAGATAAAGTAATATTTATTATTTCTTCTTTCTTATAACGCATATGCTCAATTAAGTCAAGTCCTTTTTTTGAAAACCATTCTTCATGAACAGCGCCTACGTTATTTGTGGTTTTTGTACCCATACCCATCATTCTGGCTTCTACAACAACCCTGGATAGGGTCTCTGGCGTCTTGGGTAAGAATACTAGCGTAGATCTCGACCCAAGCTCACGAAGAAACGTAGAGGGCTCTGAAGGCTGTATCAAGTCATACTCCAAATTCATGGCTTCACAAAAGTTAATAGCACCATGCGTATTCTTGTGATCTGTGTTCGATACCATAATTGCGTGCTTAGTCTGTCTCTGTGGGTTTTTACAGATTTCTTCTAGAAGTTCTAAGTGTCCATCTGACCATAGGTTGCCGCCTAAGCTTACAATGTTATCTAATTCAAGATTCTTTCTTGCTATATTTGCATGAAACTGGCTCTGACATAGAACAGCCTTAGCCTTTGCATAAAATTGTCTATTTATAATATCTTCTTTAGGGGCACAATACTCTGGGTAAATGCCTGGATTTCTACCAGGGAGATACTTGTGATCGTGCTCATAAATAATATAGTTTTTACATTGTAGGTAATCTTTATTTTCTTCGGACAGATTTGCAAAATTTGAAACAATAATATTCTCATTGTAATGCAAATCCATAAGATTAACGAGGTGGCTGTTGACTCTACGAACAGTGTGGCCACGCTTATAGAGTTTCTCCATCAAGACTTCGTTGTTTAATTCGCCTCCACCAAGCACTTGGTCAGCAAAGAAATCTGCTATAAAAAGTATTTTAGCCATGCTCTACCAGATTGTCATTTAACTCCTCAAGCCAAGACTGTACGTCTACCGTTTCTCCGTAGACTGAATCTGCAAAAAGCTGATGTTGTTTATCAGAATCAAACTCTTCTAGAATCCACCTCTGCAAAGTGTCTGCTTTCTTTTTCCACTTCTTCCAACTCTTCCTTATTTGTCTTAGGCGCATTTTGTAGTGACCTTCATGTGGGTAGCACCACATACTATCCGCTTGGATCACTCCATCCCACACGGCTTGTTTCTGGACTGGGGCGATATCATAATTGACATCTGCAAAGAGAGCCTTCCTGCTTCCATTCTTGTACTTCATGTATAAAAAGTCACACTGCCCAGACCATGAAGGGGCGATAACTGGAAGTCCATGTCTCGCTGCATCAAACATGGGTAACCCGAATCCCTCGCCATGCGAGAGGTTAATCAAAGCTTTAACCCTCTTGTTAGTGTACAGGGACTGCATTTGGCCCTCTGTCAAGTCACCATGCAGTAAGTAAATTTTGCACTTGTGCTCTTCCGGCATTGAATTCTTAATCAATGCATTCAAGGTTTTAGAGACATGCTCCCTATCCATGATCGAATTGTTTTTTACAGAAGTCTTCACAACTAATCCAACTTCTTGATCCCAATTCTCTTCTATCCACCACTTGATGGCGTTTTCTAGGTTCTTTCTTGGTCCCCACTGAGAGACGATCAGATAATTGAAGTCATACTCTAGATTTAGCTGTAGTGGTGTTGGATCAGTGTTTTTGATTGGGTAATGCACAATATCAATTGGGACTTCACACTTAAGTGTCATTGGCTGTCTAGTAACTTTGTTCATCCCTTGATAGACAGTATTTTCAAAAACACTCTTTGCATGCTCGGATATAGTTACGATCTTATCCATCTGGTTAGCTTTTTCAAGCCAGATAGGGGCAACCTTTGTTGTCTCAATGCCCGCCGTTACGCCAATATTGTACGGCGCAAGTCTTTCCCATTCATTTGGAATAGACACCTGTATTGACATATCAAACTGTCCACCAGATTGAGCATAATGGTGTGTTTTCATGATAAGAGAGTCAAGCCAGCGTCTCTCCTCCGTGTCTTCAGAGAGCCACCCTGTTTGGCCCCAATTTAGAGCGATCAGATAGACATCGAATCTGTCAGGCTGCTCCCTAAGAGATCTAAGTAGAAATCTTGTATGCTCTCCATACCCAGATTGAGTAAGTGCTGGTCCTCTGACTAAAACTTTCTTTATCATGCTAACTCCCTAATCTCCCATGATTCATAGCCATTTCTAGTGTCCCATGAACCATGCTCTTCATATACCTTAGTCATTATGTCCACCCAACCTTCACAGTATTGTTGGAAGCTGTAGTTGGTTTCTACGTGCTGCCTACCCTTAAGGCCAAGCTCTCTTCTTTCTTCTCTTGACATTGCGTAAATGCGATCTAGGGCCGCGTGGAAGTCTTCTTTACTAATCCTATCCTCGTAGATATACGGAACCTGCTGAGACCCAATAATTGCTTTAGACGCTGGTTCGATACCAACACCAAACCAGTTCTCTCCATCTGTGACTTGCTCCTGTAGACCTCCCGTCATATTGACCAAGATTGGAGTACCACACGAAAGAGATTCAAGTGTAGCTAGCCCAAAACCTTCAGCGTCGGAGATGTTAATTGTGCAATCTGCTATATTATACATATTTGACAAGACGCTTGGTGGGACCTTATTAGAAGAAATCATGATTGTGCCATCGCTACCAAGATGTTCAATAAGGTGCTGGAGTGGCTGGCCGTGTACGTCATTCGGGTCAGTATGCATGATTAACCTAACATTCTCTCTACCAACCTTGTTGGCCCATTCGTTAAACCAGAAAACTAGAGAACCGCTCTGCTTTCTTCTAGCATTTCTATTGTTCCAAAAGAATGTTACCCTCTCTGGGTTAGCACCTGGGAAGTTTTCACTTCTCATGCTTTGGATTTCGCTCTCTGTCTTTGGTGCAAAAATGTTTGGGTCAACAGCATGAGGGTGATAAACATTATGAACCTCCGGTGCAGCTTCTGATACAACCTCGTGAGTTACCTTCGAAATAGAAACTATCAAGTCATTTGATAAGTAAAATGGTCGGTTAAAGACTGGGGCAGGATGATTGTCCCACACATGATAATAGACCATTGGAACAAGCGGCCTAATCTCATTCTCCATAAACCACAGCCACTCATAAAATCTTGGGTCTGTCATGAACCAGAGGATATCTGGCTTTTCATTTCTAATGATCGACCTTAGTTTCTGGGGATCTCCATAACCATCAATTGGGATCACAATCCAGTCGTCTTCATAGGGAGCGATCTTTTGAGCATCATAGTTTTGATGCTTTACAGCCCCACCAAGACATATGAATTTAAACTTTCCTGTCTTTAGTAGGGCTTCAATAAAGTATTTTGTCTGTGTACCAACACCCGAAGGTGATAAGGGGTGATCCGATAAAGTCAGGATCTTTATTTTGTCTGTCATTCAAACCTCAGGAACAATGCTCCGTTTCATGGAACGGACAATACTTGCAAGACAATCTATTTTTAAGATATCTTTGATTAGTTATATTATACAACGCTCTGTCCAGAAAGTCAAGTGAATTATTTGTTTTTCTTTCACCACTGGTGACTCTGAATAACTCAACTCTATTTTTCTTCGCAGTTCTCTTAAGTAGTCCAAAGTGTGTTGAGACTGCTCTAGGATTTAGATTTAACTTTTTTGAATAAAAATACTTATATAAAACAAGCTGTCTACCGTACAGCGAATCACTCTTCTTACGAGCATTCCAGCCCCATGAACAAGTTTTCCAATCAATCACATGGTAGTGGCCATTACCATCCTTCAAAACAAGATCAATAAACCCTTTAAAATCAAAGTCCTTTATTTTAGACTCCGTAATCGGCTCCATGAGAGCCTCTTCTGTGGAGACTAGTGACCACCCTCCTTTGTCCTCAAAGTATTCGTCCAGAGATGGAACAACAGCCTCAAAAATACCGTTTACTTGTTGTCTCATATCGGAAGCGAGTTCAGTGTCTTCCTGAACTCCGATATCAAGTAGTTCTTTGGTAAAGGCTTCATGAAAATATTTATAGGGCTCCTGTATGTTGCCAAGGAGCATGTTCTCGATGGTCTCGTGAACTGCAGTTCCAAAGCAGGTATGTTCCGTCCCCTGGAATGTCTCGATCTTGTCGAGGTACATGAGCTTGTGTCGCCACGAACACTCTGTCCAGTTTCTCAATTCAGAATATGAAATATGCGCCAAACTACACCTCGTCAGAACAAACCAACATGACCTTTTTGTAGGCCATGGGGCTTAGCTTCTTAACATAGTCTCCATCACCAAGCAAACATTCCTCAAACGCTGTTGCGAAATATTCACGTATACTAGTCACAGCGTAAGGTCTCGTGAACAGGCCCATACAAAAGTTTTCTAGTTTTTCATAACCAATGTCATTGTATAGAAAATCATCTAGCTCTTTGGTAAACTCTAGATCATTAAATGGAACATCTGTATCATTCAGATACTCATACTGGTCTAGCATGTCTCTTAGTCTTTTTCTTTTACCTAGAAACTCTGTCTGTATTTTGTTATCTTCATAAATCTCTCTTGCGTAGATATCTTCTGCGGCATGCGCAAACTCATGAATGATGTCATCTAGCATATCTTCGTTATCGTCTTGATCATTGGAGATATAAATCGTTCCATCTCTATACATAGCATTAACTTGCTTTTCTACAAACTCTTTAAAGTTCCCAACATATATGCCCTCTGTTCTTTGGGCTATGTGTGCTGGGATTATCTCTTCCACTCTGTGGATCACGGCTAAGACATCAATGTTGTTTGGCAATGGATCGAGAATGTACATGTTAACTGTACCGAACAAGATGTGATGATTTGAATTTCTTCTTGAGTTAAGAGAAGAATCTTTAACAAAGTTAGTGAGCTTATCAGACATTATTCCTCACTTTCAAAGTGCTTTAGGTCTTCTAAGCCCTGTTCATAGCCTCTTACCCAATTTTCTTCAGCCATCATAAGAACTATCTCAGGAAACTCTTTAGCAAGAACTTCAATAACCATCTCAGCAGTTACCTCACCACCATCAGGCGCAAGGATGTTACCCGTGTATTCAACAATATAATTCTTTAAATCACTCATACTCTATCTCCACCTATAATATAACACATATTTTTGTAATGTCAAAGGGCTATAGTACCTTGGCAGCTAACGTAGCGACTTCAGACCTCTCGCCCTTCCTTAGAGTAATGTGTCCAGTGATGCTGTGGAATTTCATTTTCTCGACAGCATGTGTGAGGCCGGAAGACATTTCATTAATGTAAATGTTGTCAATCTGCTCAATATCTCCGGTCAACACAATCTTAGTGCCTTCGCCGACACGAGTAAGGATAGTCTTGACTTCATGTGCCGTGAGGTTCTGTGCCTCGTCAACGATAATGAAAGCATTGGCAATAGAACGGCCACGAATGTAAGTTAGAGCCTCAATCTCAATCAGACCACGCTGCATATACTCATCAAGCGTTGTCTGGTCGTTGCCTGTAAGGAACTTTAGGTTGTCCTGCACCGGAGCTAGCCAAGGTGCCATCTTCTCTTCCATTGTACCAGGCAAGAAACCAATGTCCTTGCCCATCGGCATAACAGGTCTAGACACTACAAGCCTTTTATAGTTAACGTCGTTGGGGCTCGCTTCTTTCAGACCATACTTCACATCAGCCGATGACATGACTTGTTCTAAACCGGCTGCTATAGCCATCAGGGTCTTACCAGAGCCTGCCTTACCTACCAAGGAAACGACTTGCACGTCAGGGTCCATTAAGAGGTCTAGAGCAAACATTTGCTCCTTGTTTCTAGCGCTCACTCCCCATAGGCCATTTTTGAATTGGATCACTGGGAGCAGAGGAAAAGAATAGTCCATGAAACGGCAAAGGGCTGTCTTCTTTTCATTAGAACTGGAAACCAACATCAGGAACTCATTTGGACAAAGCCCAGGGTTCTCGTCTTCAGAAATCTTTATCTTATCACCAGAGTAAAAATGATCAATAGTCTGATCATCAACTAAAACAGTTGAAAAACCATCATAAAGTTCTGATTCTCTCTTGATAATCTGGTTTTCCGTGTAATCTTCACTGATAATACCAAGGGAGTCACAGATAACTCTCATGTTTATATCACGGCTAACAAGGATAGTTTTTCTTGTTCCGTTCATTTCATTTTGGCTAAGGGCTGTAGAAATAATTTCGTGATCTGGTACACTAAAATCTAAATCTTTTGGCAGGCACTGGGGATCTCCAGCAGAGACTTTGATTATTCCTTTGCCTTTTCCAATTCTTAAGCCTTTTTGTAATGAGCCCTTTGATCTTAGCTCGTCAAGAGAGCGGATAATTGTTCTAGCGTTGATGCCTACGCTATCTTGTCTTTTCTTATGCTTATCTATTTCTTCTAAAACCTTTAAAGGTAAAATGATATCATTGTTTCCATAATTGAAAATGCAATCAGCATCGGTCAGACATACGCTCGTATCGAGCACGTAGGTTTTTTTTGCCATTAAATTAGTTTCCTTTATAGCTAAAATAAATAGTTAATACTTTTCTATATCTTCTTTGGACACCCACAGTACAACATAATCTTTGTACTCTAAAATCTCACCTTTTACAAAACCTTTTTTTGCTTTGACAGGCATAAGGTTATTATGCTCTAGCCAATGACTATTTTCAATAACACAGTCAGTCACAAAAGTACATTCCTTTTCCATATCTGGGTAAAAGAAATTATAATAACCTTTGGAACTACCGTATCCAGTGGTGCCCTCTCTTACCATCATAGTTTTTTTCTCGTACATATATCTATCCTCTATGTGTTGCTGCTATTTTGTCCAGTACGCTCCTCAAGACAATCTTGAATCAGCAGTAGGTTCTCTATCTCATACCCAAGAGCGTCGAAAGCAGTCGTGCAGACAATCGCTGAAACTACAGCACCAAATATGGTGCCTATCAAAAGACCAGCTTGAAAGCTAATAAGCCGTTTCATCACAATCCTCCGTTTTAAAAAACTCTGTTAACAACCTGTTGGTATAGTGATTTTGGTCTATTGCGGTCTTTTTTCTGTGGCAGTTTGCACACCTAACTTCACATTTTGCAGCTTCTTTCAGAATTGAATCCCAAGAGTATTCTTTTCTTAAGAGGGTACTTATGTTATGTTTTTTGTTGTTAATATGGTCAAAGTCTAAAACTCTAGGGTCTGTTTCGCCACAATCAACACATGGATGATCCTTATAGAAATCCATCATTTTTCTTTTAATATTCTCTCTTCTTTTAGCACGCCCTTCCATTTTATAAGTCCCTTTTAAGATAAACTTATCCACTTTGACACTAACCGTCAATATTAAAAACCTCCTATGCTTTACTAGTAAATAGTAAGCTATGGAGTTACTTATGGGCTATATTTAGAATGTTGAAAAAAGTGGAGATGTCGGGAGTCGAACCCGAGTCCAAAGCAGGTACGTATTCAAGTCGTCCACAAGCTTGGATAATTTTTACTATATAAATTAACAAATGCAGGTGGTTTTATCCTAACGCTTACCACCATATTGCATTAGGTTTTTTGATTTTTACAACTTGTCTGTTGTTTTTGACCAGATTGGATAGAAGGCTCTGGTCAGCCTCCCGATCAAGCAGCTAGGGCGAGTTCGTAGTTGTTATTGTTGGCAACTAAGTTTGTTTGATTTTTTAAGTCATCATGACTGCTTGCACTATCCTATTTCACTACCCTGTCGAAACCAAAAGCATCCCCTAAATATTTAAACCACAAAATATCAAATAAATAATAAAGTATTGTACCTACAAAATTAGTGACACCTACTAAAACTAAAGAATTATATAATTGTCCTATTATTAGATAAGTTAAAAAGAGAGCAACTGGAATGGCAATTACAAATCTCCAGAATAAAGATTTTACTAAAGCTTCGTTTCTTGTCATTTCTCATCAGTCTCCTCTTCTTCAAAGAACGAGTGTATTTCATATTTCTTAATTAAAGGGCCGTAGTTTGTTTTTGCTAAACCTAAAAATCTCATAGCTTCTCCTTGAGATCTTGTAGCAGATACAGCATATTTTAAAACGGCTTCTTGAGTTATTCTTAAAAGGTTTTCCCATATTGGGAGACCGTAAAGTCTATTACTTACAGGTCTAGTAGATAGTTCTAATTTTAAAGCTATTATATCTTCTAAAGATAAGTTAGAAATGACTAATTCAAATTCTTTATTTATCTTCTTTTCTTTTCTTAATTTATTTAAGATACTATAGTATCTTGTTTTGGACTTCTTGTCAACTTTTCTTTTCCAAGACATTAGAGAGCAGGGCCTTCTTCACCCTCCTCAGGTGGAATAAGCTCATCTGAAGGTTCTTCTTGTGCTCTGTTTTGACCAGCCTTCACGTACTCATCTTCTGACGGGGTTGTGGGCTCTTGAAGGTCTGGGTTGAGATCCTCTTCAAACTTATCAAAGTAAAGTTTTAAGTTAAGCAAGAGATAATCTCTAAATATCTCCCGCTCAGTTTCGTCCCTTCCATCAATTTTAGCTTCAGGGTCAAGCTTTGAATATTCATTTTCAATTTGGTTTTGTAGTTTTTTAAAGGATTCAAACGCAGCGTTTCTGCCTGTTTTATCTAAATCTTTATCCTCTAACCCAACAGCAAATTCGTCTTCAGGGTCCATGTCTTCTGTTTCTGAATCGTCAGTCTTGTCTGACTCTCCATCATAAATATCAATAAACCCTTCAGGCGTGTCATCATCTTCAACCTTTACTGTAATCTCTTCAAGACCCGCCTCCACTGCTTCTGGATCGGCATCCAAGTTATTTAACAAATTCTCTACAGCATTTAAGATATGCTTTCTAAAAGAAGATCGTTGTTTCTTAGCAGAGGTTAGTTCTTTATAATCTTCTTCAAGATTTGGTACAATATTCTTTAAAAGATTCTTCAAGAAGTTAATTGATGTTATATCAGACGGAGCCTCAGGACCGCCACCAGTTGCCTCAGATTCTTTAATTAGAGATCGTACAGCTTGTCTAATTAAATGCTCTTTATTTAACCTGCTTTGATTTTCTAACTTGACTTCATGGATACAGTGCCTTATAAAAGAAGTCAGAACATTTGTATCTTCTTTAAGAAGAAGTCTTCTTTGTTCATTATTTTCCTTTAACAGAAACTTTATAACTTTTC
>Ga0208547_1001039_pt1 | contig 15541 bp, 20 predicted proteins | sample DEB08_DNA_5_FD_185501 | JGI IMG/M metagenome (GOLD analysis project Ga0208547, IMG submission 185501) | Aqueous microbial communities from the Delaware River and Bay under freshwater to marine salinity gradient to study organic matter... | ecosystem: Environmental > Aquatic > Marine > Coastal ...
TTAAATTGATAACTAGGATAATGAGAATCAAGACATTTACCAGTGATCATACTACAAAGGTGTAGAACTAATATAAACTTCATACACGACCTTGTCGATTATATTTTTTAAAATCTCTTTTTTTATTTTTGTTTAAAGATTTTTTATGACGCCCAGGACGTTTACGAGGTTTTGGACGTGGTACATAGTGTACAAATTTTTGTTTAGCCATTGTCCTGGTGTTTTTTAATTAAATCTAAATCTGATTTTTCTAGTTTCATATATCGAATGCTGCCATTGATGTGTTGTTTGGTATCTTCACCACAGTGTGTGCATCTGTAATAATCTTGTACAATACCAACTAAGATTGCATTCTCATTACAATACTCACAATGTCCAACTACTGTGTCGACTTTGTTAAATAATTTTAATTCTATAAATTTACTCATTTAGATTCTTTTATCTCTAATATTCTATATTGTCCAGAATTCCAATCTTCTTCAACAATAGCTTCAACTTCTCCACACATCCATTGAACACTATCACTTGTATTTCTTTCAGCAATTCTTTTTGATTTCAAACATTCTGATATGGAATTTTTATACATATGTTCCACAACTTCCCCGTTCATCATCATACATAATGCAATAACTATTTTTACCATTAATGATTTCCATTTAATTTTCCAATATTAGCTCTAACGCTATCTTTTAATTTTTCTACATCTATTTGTAATTTGTTTACATCCATTTGTAGTCGTTCAATATTAACTCTATTATTCATCATACCATCGACACGTTCAGTTAATTTTTCTAACCCTTCCGAAATATGTTCTAGTAACATAAACTGTTCTTGGTCTATGGGTTTTTGTGATGAAGCCTCTAATAAATCTTGTTCAAACAATTGATTTTTAGTCTCTAGATTATTGAGTCTTTCAATAACCCCAAATGCAAACCACGCGCCAATAGCCACAGCCGCGACCAAACCTATTAAGTTCCTTAACGGAAGACCGATTTCGGTATTTTCAGATAATCTTTTCATTAACCAAATAACCAATCAACGTATTTTTGCCACCATTTTTTAATTTTTTTAATCATAGTAGGGTTCTCCATATGTTTACAAGTTGGACATAGACAGCTGTCTATCTCACATTTCTCCCCACAATGACAATCGTGATCACATACTATACAAATCATAATTATATCCCCTGTAATCTTGGGTCTTTTGAAGTTATATTTTTTTCTGCTTTTGGCCTGGAAATAGAATCCATACTTCTTTTACGAAGCTGTACTTTAGCAGATTCCTGTTTTCTTCTCTCATCTGATTGTTTTTTTAGATCCCATTTAAAGTTCATCTTTATCCTCCTTTGGTTCTATTCCGTAAAACATTTTGTCAGTATCTTCTGTAACCCAATCCGCATCTTCGACATCCCAGACTGTATTTTGTACTTTATAGTCAGGCCAGCTGTTATCAGTAGTGTAGCTATTAACGTGCCACAGAATGCGATTATTAGGCTGAGCTGCAAAATTACCGTTATCAAGAGCCAAAATGTGTGCACACTTATGTTCTTGAGGAATTTCAGAATGTTCAACATTCAATATATTAGTCTCTGGATGAGCCCAGTCAACTGTAAATAAGTATTGTCCGTGATAAAATTTTTTATCTTTTCCTAAGTATTTGCCGTCTACACCAGCCAACCAATCAAAGCAATGCACACTAGGCCAATAACTAAAACAGTTCCACAGCTGTAACTCGTTCGCCTGCATATCCGGCACATCGGCTCTATCGTATGATTTTTGAAAGAACGCTGATATAGGCAAACGCCAATAGCACGCACCATTGGGAAGCATAATGTTAAATAAGAGAGCCCTACCTGAAATAGAGACAAGACCAAAGATAACGCAGTCACTAAACTCTTTCTTATATTTTGGATCCATATCATATAAATACTCCTTTCGAACCTTGCAATAAATTGGTGGTACGTTCGCGTTAAGATATGCCATAGTTTCCTCATTATTTTATATCGCCCCAGTTGTCACCTTTTTCGTAATCAACTTTATTTGGAACCTCCAGTTGTATTGCAGACTCCATTATTTGAATAATTTCTTCTGCTTTTTTATCAGATTCAACAGATATATCGACTTCATCGTGAATTTGAATATGTGGTAGTATACCATTTTCATATAAAGATACCATAGATTTTTTAGTCATATCAGCCGCAGATCCTTGAATTAATCTATTTAAAGCTTTGTAAGTAAATGCACGTTTTAATGGTTCATCATATTCTTTTCTAGCTTGTTCTAAAGGTAATGGTTTATATACTCCAAATTGTACAGGTTGCCATAAATCAAAATGACAAGCCCTACCTAAAAGAGTTCTGATCTTTCCTCTATCATTTGCTTTTCGCGATACATTATCCATCAATGCTTTTACAAATGGTGCTCGCTTATGGTATTGTTGAATTAGTTTTTCTGCTGAGTCTTTCATTAAACCTAGTTCAGCCATCAATTTATTTTTACCCATACCATACATCAAACCTAAATTAATAGTCTTCGCTTGTTTTCTTTCAATGCCAGCCATATCTGCAACGACTTGGTGGAAGTCTGCGTCTCCTTGTTTGTATGCATCTACAATTTCATCAACACCATTTAAGTTTTGTAGTTTTGCATAGTGAACTAATATTCTTGGTTCTTGTTGAGAGTAATCAAATGTTCCCCACTTTGTATTTTCTTCAGGAATAAAAATAGATCTAATCATTGGGCCAAGTTCAGGATGTCTTGCAGGTATTTGTTGTAAGTTAGGGTTAGACATACTAAATCTTCCAGTAACTGTTCCACCATCATCAGATCGTATTTGATTGATGTCTGCGTGTATTCTATCTTTGACTGCGTGCTTAGTTATAGAATCAATAAAAGTACTATGTGCTTTATTTATTTCTCTAGCTTCAGCAATTAGTTTTGGCAGTTCGTGTGGATGAGTTGCTAAAAAGTTTTTTGTAAAACTTGGTTCTTTACTTTTTTCTGTTCGATCATATGGAAGATTAAGATTATCAAATGCTTTTGCAATTGATCTTGCCGCCATAATTTCTACATTAATCCCGCTTAAATCCTTGATTCTATTGATTATTTTAGCTTCTCTATTTTGTAAATTTTTCTTGATTTGATCTGCTTTATCAAGGTCTACTCTTACTCCTTTGAATCGCATATCAACTAAACAAGGAAATAATCTTGTCTCTAAATTAAATATGTCCATCAGCTCTTGTGCATACAATTCCATTTGTAATCGTTGCCAAAGTTTTAAAGTAGACTCAGCATCTCTTTCTGCATATTGTCCAACATACATTGCTGGCAATCTCCACATATCTTTTTTAGGATCCAATCCATATTCTTTTGCCGCCGCTTGTAAAATCTTTTCATCTTTACCTAAACCACAATACTCTTTTGCAAGAGAATCTAATCGATAAGATAATCTATTTTCATTTATTAAAGATGCCGCGATCATTGTATCTACAATCTTACCTTTAATTTCTAGTCCATAAGATCTTAACCAACACACATCATACATTGCATTATGAAATATAAAGGTAGTGTTCTCTTGTTTAAGTACATCTTTTAACCAAGACATTACTAAACCTTTATCCATATTACCTTGTTCGTGTTGTATTGGATAATAGCCAGACCATCCTTCTACAGCTACAGCAATACCTGCAATATGTCCTCTACCAACCACGTTCCCCGATCCTAAAGTCGTTAGTTCAGGGTCATTGGTTTCTAAGTCAATTGCTATTTCACTATAGTGCGATAAATCTTTTAGTTCTTCAGGTTGTACCCATTCTGTTTCGGGTGCAAACAAAGGTATCTGTGTACTTCTCATACTAAATTAAATAAATAGATTGTTATTATACATAAACCCATAAACTCTGTGTAAACATTCATTTCTTCTTCTCCTCATTCTTTGATTTATCTTTTTTCTTTTTGAATATTTCATCAAAATTTTTCTTATACAAATCATTGGTAGGTCTACTACGACCATCCCATTTTCTACCTTTTTCTTTTGTCATCTTTCAACTTTTTAATTTCTAGTTCACAGTAGTGAATTATTTTTTCTAAATCTTGTATGCCGTTTTTATTTTTATAACGACAGACGTACTTAATAACATTTCCTTGAAAAAAAGAAAGGTCATTCTTAGAAATAAATTCATAAGGTTGAATGTGAAAGTCTTTATAGTGACTCCCGCCTATCTGTTTATCTTGTGGAAATGCTTCATCAAACATATTTTTATTGGTCATAGTAAATAAGCGCGATCAAAGTTTTTTGGATCTACAATATGTAACTCTCTTTTAGCTCTAGTTGTTCCAGTATAAAATAATCTATGTAATTCATCTGGATCGTGTTGAAATGTTTCTAAAGCTGCATTAGTTAAGTCTTGTAGAATTAATACTTTATCGGCTTCTCCTCCTTTCGCTCCGTGTATTGTTGACATTATTATTCTAGGGTTCTTATTGATTTGTTCACCATTTGCCCTCATATTTCTAATATAATTTTCTGTAAAATTATCTAGACCTTCAAATGATTCATACCAAACTTTATCAGTAAGCAAACCATACTTTTCTTTACATTCCTCTAAAGTATATTTTTCTTCAGATCGGAATAATTTTCCTGTTCTAAAACCATCCGCAACACTAGTCCCTAAATATTCATAAATATTTTTTATTTCTATGTGGGTGAGTTGACAACCTTGTCTCCATTGTTCCCAATTATTTAGAGCTAATAAAAGTTTTAGCTTAACAGAATTTTGTCCTTTATGTTGATAATACCATCCTCTCAATTCACATAATTCTTTTACGTCATCAAGGAAATGGTTAGCGGAGGAAAGTACTAACCAATTTCCTTCAGACATATTAACCTGAGTTACATCAGAATATCTTTTTAAAATACCCTCTTCCACTCTTGGTTTATATTCTTTATCAAATCTGTTTTGAACTTTACTAATTATTTTTTGAGAGAGCTCGTGTATTGGCCCACCCGGAATACGGTATGATTGATCTAATGTTTTAATATCATCTACTTCACCTTTTAAAGCAATGAAATGATCTACATCAGCTCCTGCCCATTTAAATATAGCTTGGTCATCATCACCTGCAATATAAGTTTTAGTTGCATTCTTCCAAATTTTTCTAACCATTTCCCATTGTAATAAAGATAAGTCTTGTGCTTCATCAATAAATAATACTTCAAATTTTGATGTTGATTCTTTGTCTATAAAGTCTTCAATTAAATCAGTAAAATCTTTCATTCTCTTTTCTTCTTTATATCTTTTTAATTCTTCTGATATTAAATACAAAGTATCTCTTTCAATATCTAATATGTTTTGTCTTGAATCATAGTATTCTAATAGATCCATTCTTCTAACTCTCGCAGTATTAATAATGGTTAGATACTCATTGTCAGAATTAAATGTTCCATCTTCTAAAGAATATTTTGCAGTCTTAATAGGTATATTACACTTTTGACCAAACTCTTTATAGTTATCTACTGACATCATTTTTTCTTTTGTCATCCCTAACATTTTAAAAGCATAAGAATGTAGTGTTCTAAAATTTTCTAGATCGTTTTCTAAATCTAAACCAAATTTATTTGCAGCTCTGGTAGCAGCTTCTACAGCAGCTTTCTTAGTAAATGAAAAATATCCTATTTGCTTTGGTCTAATACCTTGTTGAATAAATTGATCGACTAAGTTCAACAAAGTTGTTGTCTTTCCCGTTCCAGGTGGCCCCAATATTATTGTTTTCATTTATTCTTTTTTGGTTCAAAAATATACTTACCTTCTACAGTTTTTATTATTTTTTCTTTATTACTAAATGCATATAAACATCCTTCATAATTTTCTGAAAATATTTCCCAAGCAATATCTCTAGTACATTCTAGTCTTGGATATATTTCTAACTCAAATTTATGATTATCTATTTTTATATTTTTTACGATTGCACCTTTAGGCATTAGAAATGATCCTCCTGATAAGGTACTTTAGATACAGATGTTTTTACTTTTTTCATTGTCTGTATTTTAATTAGTCTTGGAGTTCCACCCTTGAGCTCTTTTCTTTCTTCTCCTACAAAGTTATCTAATTGTTTAATTAAATTACCTGTTTTAGTTTTATCCATTTCCCAATTGTTTTTCTTACAAAAATTATAAAAGTCTTCCATTCTAAAATAAGTAAACTCTCTGTTCTCATCTGTGTAAGGTAATCTATTAAATATATCTTCCATTGTTCTTGCTGATTGTCTATTGGTAGTCCAATCTTGAAGTAATCCTAATATTTGATTTTTAGGATCTAAAGATTCTAATGGTTCTACTTCTTGTAGTCCTTTATCTAATAAAGGTTTTAAATAATATTGTTTCCAATCTTTTGGTTTTGGTACTGGTACAATTAAGTTTGCTTGATCTAAACAAGCCAATGCAAATAAACCTGCATTATAAAGTTGTTCTGTTTTTAATTCTATTCTTGCATCATCTACATTTAAAAACCATTGTGGTGGTTTTGATGCATACTTTGTTAAGTTTCCAAGTACAGGCATTTCTTCTTCACCAAATCCTACACCAAATCTTTTTGTTCTACATAATCCTGATTGACATACTGAATTGATAGGTGCATCTTTACATCTATACTTATCATATCCTTTTCTATTAACTGATTTAATTAATTGTTGAACTTCACCATTACTTAATGGTGGTACCATATGTTCTTGATTTGCTTTTACTAATTCATCTTCCCATCTATCTGGTGTTGCTTGTTTAAAATAAACTGCAATATTAAATAAAGCATTGTTTCTTGCACCTTCTCCAAATCCATCTTTAGCTAATTTATTTAAACAAGGTGGGCCATCTTGAAATGCTTCTACTATTTTTGGTTTTTCTATTTTTACTTCTTCTAATTTATCTTGAACATATTTATCATACAGTTCAAAAAATTCATCTATACTAGCCGCGTTCCCATCATCTTTAATAGCATAACGCAATCCTTTCATTTCATTATGATAAGGTAAATTTAAAAAGTTTCCTGTGTCTCCACGATCTACGAGTATTTCTGTTTGCTTAGGAAATATTTCACAACCTTCAAATCCTAAAGTTGCTGCCATCTTCTTTAAAGTATTTTGCATCAAAGATGCAGGTATAAATTCTTTGGTAAATAAAAATACGTGTGCGCCGCCTGATTTACTACGGCAAACTACTAAGGGGAGATTAGCTGAGCGTACGCTTTGTACGAAGCTAGTGTGGTCAAAATTATATTCGTCAATATCAATACAACCCCACTTGCATAAATTATTTTCATTAATGGGGATGATGCCCAGAGCCGCACCTTTGCCTTGTAAATGGTTTTCCCACAAGTCATCGCTAACATTCTTTCGAACAATGAATGCCTTGCCTTTTTGTTTACCATTTTCTGCGCGATCTCCTTTTTGATACTGACCATACGCAATAGTCAGACCTTCGAATATTGATTTAAATTTATCTTTCTTCATTATCATTTCTTTTCCTATTGTAAAGGGGGAACTAATGTTCCCCCTTATTTTTTTTAGAATGGTGTGTTGTCTTCACTCTTCTCTTCTTTGCTGTGTTTAGCCTGAACATCGCCAGCCTTAACGCTTTCAGCAAATCCTTTTGCCTGCTCGTACAAATTTTTGTCTCCCACAGGCCCCACCTTATTTACAGTCCAACCAAACCAAGTTCCCTTGTCATTAGACTGTTGTACAGTTTTTAGCTTATATATGTGGCTAAAAATAGGTGGAGTAAACAGACCATTTTTACCCTGAAGTTTCAATCCATTCATCATTGAATTCCAGTTTCTGCTTACTTTTAACTGAGTTGATTTCATAGTAATCAAAGCAGTTTCTGCACTTTTATCCTTACATACCATCACATAGTATGAAGCAGTATTTTCAAGATAATTACCATTCTTCAATCTATCTTTACCCATAGAATCTCTAGTAGTTTCTTGGATAATAGAACTAGATGCAGAATGTATTGCTACAGGAGCACCTGCTCCTTCGCCTCTATCTTGCCATTCAACGTATTCCCTCTTGTAATAACAAGGAATTACATCTATCCCGTCTTCACCATTGTAAAGTTGGTTCGTCACCGTATTATAAATCATACCTGCTTCGGCACCATTTATATACTTAGAGTCCCTTTTATTTACTTGTGGTGAAAGCTGTCCAAGTATTCTCAAAAATGGAAGAGCTAAATCTTGCTGATCCATATTCTGAAAACCCTGAAGGGCATCAGCTTCGAACAAATCTGCTGAAGGCAGATGTTCTTTTTTTATTGTCACGTTTCCCGTTTCATTGTTCGCCATTTGCGTTTCTCCTATTTCCGGCTGATTTTAGTTTCATCCTTCACAAAAGTGTGAAAGATATCGGAAGGCATATCAAGGCCGGCCTCGATACGCTCCCGATAAAGAGCTTTCAAAGTCATTGGCTCAACTTTTTCTTTTTGTTGAGGCTCAAATCCATTTGAAGCTGCAAGGTCTAGCATTTGCTTCGCCTTGTTGTCTTCTCCACGACCAAAACTTACAGCAACCTCATTTTTAATAAGATCACCTAAGCCATTGTCCCGAAGCCATTTATATGCTGATGCTTTTTTCTCTAAGTCTTTTGGTATTGTACAACTATATTTTTTATTTATTTCTATAGTTGAACCATCAGCAAGTTTCAAAGATTGTAATCCTTGTTCTGATAATATACTAGGGATTACTTCTGAACTAATTTTATCATATTGTTTTTTAAGTTCTTTAGTTTTATCTTCAGATATTTCTATCTGTTTTTCTAAATCTAATAACTTAATACACTGATTAGACAAAGATTCTAAATCAGTTTTTTCGACTATGTTTTGTTTGTCTTGTTCAAAGTCTATACTCATTTTTATCCTTTCTGGTAGAGATCGAATGTTATTGGATAATATTTAGCCTCTCTTCGATCCCATTTCAAGAGGTTAAATTTACCATTGGTTTGGTCACTTACGATTGCACAAGACACTCCTATAATTGCAGGATCTCCTGTTAGCAATACATAATCTGTTTCTTTAAAATCTCTTAAATTCTTTTTCATCTTAAACACAAAAGGTGATGATGAAAATATTATCTGTGAATCTGGGCCATAATTAGGCATACATATAACTAAATAACCAAAGTCTGATGCACCTAATATATTTATATTAGCAGGTGGATGTTGTAATACATAAACAAAATTTTCAGTAGGGTTTTCTTTTTGAAATTGCAAAAACTCTTGTAAAGATTTTGGTTTATATAACTCAAATATTTTATTTTTCATTTTGTCTACTTTCTTTTATTTTATTCTCTTGACAAGGTATATAATTGTTCTTATATCTTTGTCAACATAGAAAGTAAAAAATAATTATGAACTATAAATTTAAGACTAAGCCTTATGCGCATCAGCTTACGGCATTAGAAAAATCGTGGGATAAAGAATCCTATGCCTATTTTATGGAAATGGGTACAGGTAAATCAAAAGTATTAGTAGATAATATTGCTATGCTTTATGATAAAGGTAAAATAAATGCGGCGCTTATTATAGCACCAAAAGGAGTATATAGAAACTGGTTTTCTCAAGAAATTCCTAATCATTTACCTAGTCATATCGAACATAAAAAGGTACTATGGACTGCTTTAACATCCAAGACTAAGGATAAAGAGTATCAGGAATTATTTAAAGTAGACTATGACCTTCACATCCTAGTAATGAATGTTGAAGCTTTCTCAACTAAAAAAGGAGTTGAGTTTGCTAGCAAATTTTTATCTTGCCATAATACAATTATGGCAATTGATGAATCTACAACTATTAAAACACCAACTGCAAAAAGAACTAGAACAATTGTAGAACTTGGTAAACGAGCAAAATATAGAAGAATACTTACAGGATCACCTGTAACTAAATCACCATTAGATTTATATAAACAATGTGAATTTTTAGATCCTTGGTTATTGGGTTTTCAATCTTACTATGCTTTTAGACAAAGATATGCACAAATGGTTGAAAGAAATTTTGGTGGTAGAAGAGTTCAATTAGTTGTTTCATATAAAAGATTAGATGAACTATCTGGTAAACTAGAACCTTTTTCTTACAGAGTATTAAAAGAAGATTGTTTAGATTTACCAGAAAAAATATATATCAAAAGAATTGTTGAACTTACTGATGAACAAAAGAAATTATATTCAACAATGAAACAAATGGCTATTGCACATATGAATGGTAAAGTATTAAGTGCACCAAATGTGTTATCTCAATTAATGAGACTACATCAAATTACTTGTGGTCATTTTAAATCTGATGATGGTCAAGTACAAGAAGTTAAAAATAGAAGACTTGAAGAATTAATGGATGTATTAGATGAAACAGAAGGTAAAGCAATTATCTGGGCTAACTATGTTTATGATATAGAAAATATAGTTAAAACTATAAAAGCACAATACGGAGAAGAATCTGTGGTACAATATTATGGTGCAATTCCTGCTGATGTTAGACAAAAAAATATTGAAAGATTTCAAGATATGAATTCTAAAGCTAGATTTTTTGTTGGTAATCCTCAAACGGGTGGTTATGGTATTACTTTAACTTGTGCCAATACTGTTATTTATTATTCTAATGGTTATGATTTAGAGAAACGATTACAATCAGAAGATAGAGCACATAGAATAGGTCAGAAAAAATCTGTAACCTATGTAGATTTAATTGCTGAAAGTACAGTTGATGAAAAAATTGTTAAAGCTCTTCGTAAAAAAATTGATATTGCTTCTGAAATTTTAGGTGAAGATATAAAAGAGTGGATATAAATGGGGCAGTTGTTACTGCCCCAAATAACTATTTAATTGTAATTTGTTTTGGTTTTTTAGATTCTGGTGGGTTATACTCTAATTCAACATTGAGCATACCATCTTCTAATTTACCACCTACACATTCTACATAGTCTGCTAATTGAAATTGTCTTTTAAACGATCTCTTAGCAATACCTTGATGCACATAGTTAGATAAATCTTCTTTTGATTTACCTTCTATAATTAATATACCATCTTTTACTTCAACAGATACTTCATCTTTTTTATATCCTGCTAAAGCAAGTTCGATAACATACTTACCTTCAGATGCTTTTCTTATGTTGTAGTGTGGAAAACCAGAATTGACAGATGTAAGATAGTCGAATCTATCAAACATATCTTCAAAACCGATTGCGTTATTTAGGAATGTACTTAGATTTGTCATATTAACCTCCTTGTTAGACAGTTATTGTTAGGCCCTCCTAAAGCGACCTAGAGGTAATATAATTATTATTTAAACTAAATCAACCGCTTTTCCGATAATAGGTTTATATTTAACCCTCTTATCTTCTCTATAAGCGTGTAAGAATTGTCTTCTGGGCTGGTATGGTATCCAACTTGCGTGAATCCATCCGCTGTTTGGCTCACCAGGAGTATAAAACTCCAAAATTAATTGATCTGTCTCTAAATATTTATGTATCCAATCTGCTAGTTCAGCGTTGTCTACGCCAATTACCTCGAAATCTGCGGCCTCAGCTTTGGCGTGCTGTGAATTTTCTGAGCTTCCTATTGCTTTACAAAGTTCTGGACTTCTAAATCCGCTGGTCACTTTTACTCTACCGAATTGATCCCGTACAGGTTGTAATACATTTTCACACAGTTGTTTTAATTTATCAATCTGATCGCCATTGGGATTATTATCAATATTTAAACGGATAGCTGTATCCGATTTGATTAGCTCTTGAAGAGTAAAGTTTCGTGAAAGATTCATTATCTAATAAGATACTCCATTAACAAAGACATCGCAACAGTACCCACCGCTGCTAAGAGAACCCAATAGATCTTGTCTATCTTACCGCCCAATTTCTCAATGTCTTCGTGAATGTGACTTTGATTTTTTTTTATAGCGTAAACATCTTTTTTAACACCTGTTACGTGTCCGTAAAGCGATATTATATGTTCTCTTGTATTTTTAGGTTGTATAGACATTATCCTATTTTAGTTTTTCTTGTTGAAGCTAATTGTCCTGTTTCGTCTTGAGGAAACAATGTTGCAAATTTTTGTTCAAATGTCAATCCAGTTACCGGATCAATATTGTTAGCAAATTGTTGCGTAGGTAATTGTGGAGTTAAATTACCTGTTTGTAAAGGTGGTGTTTGTATTTGTTGTGTTTGTGGTTGAGTTTGTATTTCTTGTTTTTGTAAATCAGGTAATTTAAGTTCACCATTTAACAAATTAATTCTTCTATTTTCATTAATAATTTCATTGATTGTAGGTAATGCCTCAAAATAAGGATTAGGTAAACTTACACCTTCTTTTTCATTAAGATCTCTTGTAATTTCACTCATACGATTAATAAAAAATTTATTTGGTTTATTAGGTGTATATACTCCTTGTATCAAATCATTAAAGTCTTGTTTATTAATACCTCTTCTTTTAACTTTATTTCTTATTACATTTTCTGGAACACCTAATTTTCTAGCCGCATCAATATTTTTATACATTTCTTTCATTGTATTAAATCTTCTTGATTCCGAATATTGATATCTATCCAATACATCTTCTTTATTTACTCTTCCTCCCCTTAATAAGGGAGATGTAAATGAATTATTAGAATTTTTTATTTCCCTAACAAATCTTGTTGTCATATATGTTAGTCCTTCTTCTGGATTTGATTGCACAGATCTAAATCCATACAAACCAGGAAGCTCATCTTCTAGTTTAAATGTTCTACCATATTTATCTGATTTACCTGTCACCGCTTGTCCTAATCTTCTAAATTGTGGAATAGAACCAGGAGTTAAAGACTCACCAATATGTTTAATTGCATTAGTCATCTTAGTTCCAAAGTCATCTGTTTCTGACCATACTCTTTTTCCATTTCTTCCAATACCTCTTCTAAATGTAGTATCAATCAACGCTTCCGTAAATATAGACTCAGAAGCAAATGGTTCTAATAATTCAGTAAATGAATCAGTAATACCTCTGCCTAATGATGATTTTAAACTTGCATTGGTTTCATTACCATCAGCAATTTCATTTAATATTGTTCTAGCGGGTCTAGTTAAATAATCATAAGGATTTGAATAACTAAAATCTATGTATTTTAAATAACCATTTTCATCTCTACCTGTTGGAAGTAATGTAGAATTTTTAGACCACTCAGGTACAAATTTTCTTAAAGCTTCTAATTCTTCATCGGTAACATTATTTTTAGCTTTAAATGTTGCAACTAATGCTGTAGGTACTCCTCCTACAGTTAATGAAAAACCCATTAACCTTCTTAAACCAATAGCTCTAATTGCTGGTATGCCACTTGTTATTTCATCTATAGCTTGTGTTAAAATATTATTTCCTGTTCTCATTATTTCTAATGGAAATGCAATAAAGTTTCCAAAAGGAGTAAGCCTTAATGCTTTAGCAGTTTTACCAACATAATTATAATTTGGTACTTGGTTACGAACCAAATTAGCGGAAAGCTCATCTAAAAACCCATCAAAAGATTCTTGAACAATTTCATCTCTTTGTGTTATTTTTCTAAAATAATTTCCAGCTTTCCTTAAATTTTCATCCTCAACATCACCAGCTAGAACTTTTAAATAATTATCTTTAGTAACACCTAAATTATTAACAACTTTTTCATATCTATTTCTTTCTAAATTAAAATTAATAATTTTCCAAAAATCATCTTCCCCAACATACAAGTCTTGTACTTTTCCATATGCTTTTTTAACACCTTTGGGTAAATTACTTAATTTACCAAATACTCTAGCTGCACCATCTTCTTTTAAAACATCTTGCGTCAATGCCTTAAATTCACCTTGTTGAACTTGAGAATCTAAAAGACCTAATCTTCTTAATCTTTGATATGCTATTTGTTCCGTTGGTGTTAATGTTCCAAAAATTCTTTTACCTGTTAATCTATATGCTTCCCCAAATGCTCCTTTACCACCAATAGCTTTTGGCATTAAAGTTTGTAAATCAGTTAAATTAGGTGTGATTGCTCCGTTTGCAAAAGCAAACCCCGCAGCACTTAAAAAGTTTCTAACGTGCGTTATTGGCGAAAGAATAGTTTTAGCAATTTGCGATACAGCTTTAGGTGCTAAAATCATATAACGATATGCCATTTTAACTTGTGAGTTTTTTATAAAATCTTGAGTTGTGTCATAAATAGCATTATAAAGTGGAGCTTCAACATATTTACCATCTAAAGGAGATAGTCCATCAAGAACTCCTGTTTTTGATTCTACCAATCTATATTTATTTGGATTGTTTATATCTGATTCCTTTACTCCTTTTGCTAATAATTCTTCTTTTGTAGATATTGCTTTACTTTTACCTTGGCTAAACATTTTACTAACATCGTCTAAATATTTTGTTGTGTAATTAAAATGTGCCATTTTATTTATTGAAGAATAAAAAATGTATCTTGGATCTTTTATTATTCCAGCAATCTCTTCTTGCCACGGAGCTAAAACTTTCTTTTCTAAAATTGAAGGATTTAATTTTACAGATTCAACTTCAGCTTTTGTTGGATTAATAGTTGCTTCATCAACTCCACTTTTAAATGTTACATTATTAATATCAACTTCATCTAACGATTTTTTAGCCATAAAATCATCTATTTGTTTTATCGTTTGTTTTTTCATTTGATCTAATTCTGATTTTAATGGTGGAACTGGTTTTCCTTCGGAATCTAAAATACCTTTTTTAATTTGACTTTCTTCAAATTTTTTTATTTTATCTTTTAATAATAAATCTTTAGAAGTTTCAATTTGTTCATTAGTTACTTCCCATTTTTTTAATGGGTTTAATCTATTAAATTGTTCATATTCTGTAGTTAGATATCTACCTAATCTATTTTGTATAACTTCTGTTGATTCTTTTGTAAAGTTACCACCCTGTAGTAATTGCAAAGATAAATTATCAACAGACATTCTCATATTTAATATAGTATTTTTTAAATTATCCGTGTTTTTAACTCCAGCTTTTTTAGCTAAATCTATTAATTCATTTAATTCTTTATTGGCTTGATAATCATTTAATTTAAATATTGCTTTTGATTTTCTATTAGCAGCTCCAGTAATTCCTTCAATTCCTTTTATTTGATTTGCTAACGCAGCTCTTTTTCTTTCTAGTGCAGGTATATTAGCATCTATGTATTCAACTTCACTTATAATATTTTTTTGTCTTTTTGATTTTAAATTTTTAATAGAATCATCAATATTTTTATATTGATTTTTTAAATCTGGTAAGTTTCTTAAACTTGCTTGTATGTTTGCTCTTGCTCTTGCTTGACCAATAGCTTTGGTTTTAGCTTCTTCTTTTAATAATCCTTGTTTTCCTTCAGCAGGACTTAATATATTATATACTTTTTCTAAAAATTTTTTTTCTGTAAAAGGTGTAACATCTTTACTTGTTGAAGATTTCATTAAATAACTTTCAATTGGTTTAAAAGTTGTTTCTAAAACTTCATCAAAATCTTTTACAGTATTCATCGCTGCATAATCA
>Ga0208547_1001040_pt1 | contig 15535 bp, 15 predicted proteins | sample DEB08_DNA_5_FD_185501 | JGI IMG/M metagenome (GOLD analysis project Ga0208547, IMG submission 185501) | Aqueous microbial communities from the Delaware River and Bay under freshwater to marine salinity gradient to study organic matter... | ecosystem: Environmental > Aquatic > Marine > Coastal ...
AACATTTCGTTTAAAATAATTTTTTGTAGCAAAAAAAGCTGCATGAGGACCTCCGTATCCTAAAGGTATTCCAAAGCGTTGAGAAGTGCCTACAACAACATCCGCTCCTAATTTTCCTGGGCTTTCTAAAAGAACTAAACTCAATAAATCTGCAGCAACAACGGTACAGACTCCTTGCCGTTGAGCATTTTCTATCCATTGTTTAAGGTTAGGTACACTTCCTTTTTTGCCGGGATATTGAAACGCTGCACCAAAAAAAGTTGCTTCAAATTCGAATTCATCAGGATTGCCAATTACGAGTTCTATACCCAATGGAATAGAGCGTGTTTCGAGTAGTGAAAGGGTTTGGGGTAGAATGTTTTCGTCTACAAAAAATTGGTACGCTTCATTTTTCTTCTGGTCTTTTGTTCTTGCACCAAAAAGCATGCTCATTCCTTCTGCAACTGCTGTGCTTTCATCCAAAAGAGAGGCATTGGCTAACTCCATGCCTGTCAAGTCACAGACCACTGTTTGGAAATTGAACAAGGCCTCTAATCTACCTTGTGCGATTTCAGCTTGATAGGGAGTGTATGCAGTATACCACCCTGGATTCTCAAGTATGTTTCTTTGAATCACTGCAGGGGTGATTGTGGGATGATAACCCAAACCGATGTAAGTAGAAAACAGTTGATTCTCCTTTCCCAAAGAGTTTATGTGTTTAGAAAAAGCGAACTCGCTAATTCCTTCTGGAAGGTCTAAAGGTTGATTCAAACGAATGGATTGAGGTATAGTCTCATCAAGTAGTTGGGATAGAGATTCTACTCCAATTTTTTCCAACATTTTATTAATCTCTTCTTCATTTGGACCCAAATGTCTATTCAAAAACATTTCCGTTCTCATAAATCAAACTTTTTAAAAGACGTAAAAGTACATTATCCAAAGGATTTTTAATAGCCTCTGATTTTTAAAATCAAATTATTTTATGAAAAATCAAATCTCTAGTTTTAAACTTTAGATATTTACATGTGAAAAAACACCTAGTTACCTTTTTAGACTTTTATTTAAAATCCAGTATTCACGTAGCTTTGGCGGTTGTTTCATTGGCTTATATTTCATTTGGGATTAATGGTGTTAAACCATCAATAGAATTGTTAATATTTATTTTCTGTAGTGCAGTTTTTGCATATAATTTTGTTAAATATTTTCCTTTTAAAACTTCAAAAAAGCAAATTACTTTATCTCCATTTATCCTAGGTGTGAGTGTTTTAGCACTTGCTTTATGTGGATACTTTGTTTTTTATCTTAAACCGCTTTCTATTTTACTTGTTCTTCTAGGGTGTGCTTTAGTTTTATTGTATAGTATACCTCTACATCATGACAAGAAAAATTTTAGAAATAAAAAGGGTTGGAAAATCTATCTGGTTGTTTTTTCCTGGTTGATTCTTACTGTGGCTCTTCCATTTATTGAGATCTTTACATTCAACTTTACTTTATTTTTTTACTGTTTGCTTGTCCAAGGTATTTATCTCTTTGTAGCCATTTTGCCTTTTGATATTAGAGATTTGAATGAAGATTCTATGAGTTTACAAACATTTCCTCAGAAGTGGGGAATTAAAAAGGTCAAAATAGTTGGTGTTTTTCTCCTTTTTGTGATTTCTCTATTCGTGTTGTTTACCTTTCAGACATCTACCTCTTTTGTCATAAGTGCATTACTTTCTTTTGTATTACTCGCCATATTTTTAATTCGATCTACTCCCCATAGGTCAATGTATTACACTGCCTTTTGGGTAGAAGGTATACCGATGATTTGGCTGGGATCGTTCCATTTAATTGATTACTTTTAATAGCAACTTCAAAAAGTTAATATTTAAAAATGAAACACTTATTTGCTTTACTTGTTTTGTTTGTGGCTTGTGCCCAAGAAAAACCTCAAATTCAACTCGTAGAAAAAGAGACTTTTCAAGAATTGATGACTCAGGAGGTCCAACTGATAGATGTACGAACTCCTAGTGAATACGAAGGGGGTTATATTGGCACAGCACGAAACATCAATTACAATGCAACTGATTTTGCTGAACAAGTTTCTAAACTTGATAGAGATAAGCCCGTCTTAGTTTATTGTGCGGTAGGTGGACGAAGTGCTCGCGCTGCTAAAGTCTTCGAATCTTTAGGATTTAAAACAATTTACGATCTCAAAGGAGGGTATAACGCTTGGTAGGGTTATTCAAGATGTAACTTTTTTAAGCGCTCAAGTTCTTGTTGCTGTTCAATGAGTACATTGACTAAAATAGGTAATAAACCTAGATAGTTTACGCTTTTCACTCCTTGACTTTCATAAACTAAGTTGGGGACAATAGCCTCAAGTTCTTCTGCAAGAAAACCAAATTGAAGTTGATCCGGCAGTCTTTTTAGCTCGTATTGATAGGGGATTAATTTTTCTAAGATTTCAATTCCAAGTGTTAATTTACTTAACTTTATTTTTTCGCTTTTAGAAGAAGTGGTGTAAAATCCTGGCCCTGACCAGATACCTGAAGTTGAGGTAGAACCATCTTTATATATCACCAAAGCATCTGATCGACTTGCGGTACTATTTCCCTCCCCATTACCGACTACAAACAGCCGATCTTGATAGTCCCATCTATTGGTTCCTCCTAATGGAGTATATTCCGTATTGTAGCTTCCTATGACTGTCTCTGCCCGACTAGGTGCGATGGTTCCTATACCCATAGCCGTAGAATACCAAGCTCTTGATTCTGTACTTAGTCCGAAGGCTACCGAGTGAAAATTTGACGCAATGCTATTTCTGCCAAAGGCAGTAGAGTAGGTTCCTATATTGTTTTCATCCCATTGATCACTTTGAGCAATTCCCGCTCTGAAAGCCCCCTTGGATTTGTCAAAAAAGAAGCGTTTGTTGTCTGTAGTTGTGTTGGGGTCGTTGTCTAACTGTTTACTTCCGAAAACAAAATCATCTTGATCCCATTGTTGAGATGCATTGGAAGTAATGTTTTCACTAGTGGAAAAAGTGCTATTCTTTGCAGAAATTACCAGAGTGCTACTGTCTTTTTTTGAAAAAGAGAGCAGTTCATTGGCTTCAATATTGAGTTCATTTCCCTTAGTAATTCCCAAATATAGGGTTTGGGAACTAGGTGTGCTAAATTCAATATTTTGTGCCTCTACATACTCTAAAATAGGCAATAAATCAACACTTCCGCCTCTGCTTAGAGACAAGGTAGTTTGGGAAATGCTAAGGCTTTGATCTTCGTTTTTTAACCCGCTTAAATCAATTTGATGGACTGATTCTTCATCATCACTCAAAGAAAGTTCAAGAACAGAACCAGAGAGTTGAAAATGGTCTATCTTTTGAATGATTGTGGGGCTTATAATCGTCGAGAGATCTACACTTCCTCCTCGATCAAGTGATAAAACCGTATTGTTTAAGTGCAGCATTTGATTGTCTTTTCTGCTTGTAAAGAGTGCACTCAAATCAACCGATCCTCCTCCCTCAAGACTCAAGATAGCTCCATTTAGTTCTAGTTTCTGTTCCGGGTTTAAAACGCTTCCTAAATCTACTGATCCTCCCGCTTCTAATTTTAATATCTGTCCATCTAATTCTAATTGTTGTTGGTCTGTATTGTCTAATAAAAAACTCAAATCTATGTTGTTTTGGCCATCTGCTTCAACAGTTTGATCGTTTACTTTAAAATGAAGAAAGTTTGCTTGTATAGGCTCCCAAGTTTGACGTGAGGAAATAAAGACCTCAAAATGATCTTTATCAGTATTGAAAATCAATAAACTGTTTGGAACTGTTCCTTGAAAAGCAGCATCTCTTTCTTGGGTACTCATTCTGGGCAAAAGCACTCCTTGCTGCTTACTCTCAATTTCTAGAATGGCATTAGCATCAATTTCGAAAGGGTGATCTCCCATTTTTATCTGTGATAAGCCAAAAGTTGGCTTCAATAAGAGGAAAAATAGTTCAATTAAGAAAATCATAATAGCTTTCATGGTTCATTTAGTTTTGTTTTTGGTAGTAGGTTCAAATGAATTAATATGGCATGGTTATTCCTAGGTTGCAACAGCGTTCTTGCTAAAGGGAATTCAAATGCATAAGACAGTTGAAAGGCTCCTTTAGAAATGAGTTGAAAACCCACGTTAGAGTATTTTAAATTGTTAAAACCTAAATATAGAGTGGTAAATGGCAGATAATAGTTTCCCTTTATTTGTATAGTGTCTTTTCCGAAAGCTAGGTTGTGAAACAACACTTCCCACTCAAACTTTCTCACGTCAAACAAATTGTAATATGTTCTACCAAAAGCAATAGTATAAAACAGGTTTTCTTGAAGGATAAGGGGTGTTGTATATCTAGTTAAAAGTTCTTCTAAGAGTCGAGGGAATGACACTGAAAAAAAGGTATTTTTTCTGATAAAGTGAATACCAATACCTGCATTGGGTATCCACTGAGTATCATTTTTAAGAACAGGATCTATGTTTACTCCATCAACGGATTGTGCAGTTTCAAAATTTAAATCATACAGCTTTCCTCCCCCTTGGATCCCTAGATGTAAGAAAGTAGTTTCATCTAATTGAAGAGGAAAAGCAAATTGGAAGATCATTTGAGATTGATTCTCAGCAAACTCAGATCGATTGCGAAGAACCACTCCAAAAGTTACTTTTTTATTCTTGTTTTTAGAAACAAATAAAAAACTCTGTTGTCTAGGTGCTCTAGGTATCCCTAACCATTGACTTTCAAACAAAAAACTCAGTTGTTTGTTTTTGGTGGTATGCAATAAAGCTGGATTAGCCCACTGTAACTGTTGAGGTAAAATAAATATGGAGGAAGTCTCTTGAGCGGTCAGGAAATTAAGACTTAAAAAGAAAAGTATCTGAAGTGTTTTGGGGTTTGGAAACATAAATATTGTTATTGATATTTAATGTAAATCCATCCTTTTAAAACTGTGGAAGTAGGATTTGCTAAATCTATTCGATAATAATAACTTCCTTGTTTCAGCTTGGTTCCCGTTTGTGAAGAAGTTCCATCCCAATGGTTTGTATAACTTCCCTTGTGTTCAAAAACTATGCTACCCCCATGATCAAAAACCCTAATAATAGTTCTGGGAGTAAAAGTATGACCACTTATTTTCCAAGTATCATTGAAGCCGTCTCCGTTTGGTGTGAGTACTTGACTGATCTTTTTATGTTCTATTGCATTGTCAATCGGAACCAATAAACTCATGGACTCATAGCTGTTTAAATCTAAATTTTCTCTCATTTGGATAGCGCCATAGCCAATGCTCAAAGGGTAAGATGGGAAAAAGGGATTATTTGACAATACTCCTTTTTTATTGCTCCAAAAGTCTTTTTCTAAAAGTGCTATTTCTAAACTATTGGGTTGATTAGACTTTGTGACAAGTTGCCTTAAGTCATGTTCCTTACTCCAATAAATTTTAATGATTCCTGAAGTAGAAGGGCTGGCTTTCCATTTCCAAAAATGAAATTGTGGAATACGAAAATTATCAGAAAGAGTTGGATAAAATTGGGAATTATAGTTTTGATAATAAACCTCAAAATGTCCTTCGTTTTTATCAGAATATAATGTCAAAGGGCTAAAAATTCTTCCCTCGCCTATGGGAAAAGTAAAGTTTCCATTATGATAAATTCGAACAATGCCATCCACAAAGGAATCTGGTTGCAACTGTTTCCAGAGGCTTTCTTTTCCAAAGGAAAGAATACCAAGATTTTGGCCCCTTGAGGTAAAAATTTTGCCGCCATTAAAATAGGTTTCTTTAAATGCAATGTGAAGCTCTGAGCCTTCACTAATAAAGAGGTCACCAAAAAAGGTTAGTTGAGCATTTGAGCTATAACCAACCGAAAATACAAATAGAAGCAAGTAGGTTTGCTTTTTTTGAGGCATTACCAGAAGATTTAAGACCTTCTAAATTAAAAAAAAAAGATAACATTAGACCAAACCCGCTCTACGAAGAAGGGCTAAGGGATCTGGAGCAGCACCTCTAAATCTTTTGTAAAGTGTCATTGGATGTTCTGTCCCTCCTTTAGAAAGAATGTTTTTTAAAAAGCTCGTTGCAGTATCTTTGTTAAAGATTCCTTTTTCTAAAAAGAGTTCGAAAGCATCTGCATCGAGAACTTCTGCCCATTTATAGCTGTAATAACCAGCAGCATACCCTCCTTGAAAAATATGAGAGAATGCGGTACTCATGCAGTTATCTTTTGGGTCTTCTGTGAATTGTAAAGTAGCAATCTGGGCTTTTTCATGTGCTTTTACCTCTTGGATTTCAGTAGCATTTTCATCGTGAAAAGACAAATCCAAATAACCAAAACTCAATTGCCTTAAAGTTTGAAGTCCTTGTTGAAAATGAGCTGCTTTTTTGATTTTTTCAATCAATTCTGAGGGTATAGTTTCTTTTGTCTGAAAGTGTTTAGCAAAAAGTTCCAGTGCTTTTTCTTGATAACACCAGTTCTCCATTATTTGGCTTGGCAATTCCACAAAATCCCAATAAACACTCGTACCGCTTAAAGCACTGTAGTTTGTGTTGGCTAGCATTCCGTGAAGCGCATGGCCAAACTCATGAAATAACGTAGTTACTTCTTGAAAAGTCAAAAGAGAAGGCTGTGATTTTGTAGGTCTTGAAAAATTACACACGATAGAGATGTGAGGTCTCTTTCCTTTTTTTTGGGAACGGTAGCTGGTCATCCAAGCTCCGTTTCTTTTTCCTGGGCGAGGAAAAAAATCGGTGTAAAGCAAGGCATAGAAAACCCCTGATTTATAAACTTCATAGACCTTTACCTCTTCATGGTAACCTTCTATCGAAGGGTTGACTACAAACTCTAAATCATAGAGTTTGTGGACCACCTCAAATAATCCTTCTACCACTTGGTCTAAAGGGAAATATTTCTTGAGTTCCTGCTCGTCTAATTTAAATTGCTGTTGTTTTAATTTTTCTGAGACAAAAGCAGTATCCCATTTTTCTATTTTATTTAAACCGAGATTATTTTTCCCAAAAGACACCAGCTGTTTCCATTCTTTGGTAGCTGCGGGGCGTGCTTTTTCTGTCAAATCGTTAAGAAACTGTAGGACATTTTTTGGAGACTGTGCCATACGTTCTTCCAAAACAAAATCTGCATGAGAAGAATAGCCTAACAAAGTTGCTCGTTCGTGACGGAGTTTAACAATCTGTAAAATTATAGCTGTATTGTTATTTGCGTTTTTTTGAAAGCCTCTTTTTCCGTAGGCGTTACTTAATTCTTTACGAAGTTCTCGGTCTTGAGCATAGGTCATAAAGGGGACATAGCTTGGATAGTCTAGTGTAAAAATCCAGCCCTCTTTCCCTTTTTGTTGAGCGGCAGCCTTTGCCATTTCAACTAAATATGAGGGAAGTCCTTTTAGTTTTTCTTCCTTTTCTATATGAAGTGTATAAGCTTGGGTATCCGCCAGAAGATGTTCACCAAAAGTCAAGCTCAATTGCGCTAGTTGTGTGTCAAGTTTTCTTAATTTTTCTTTAGCTTCAGGATCAAGTAAGGCTCCGTTTCGAACAAAGCCTTTGTATTCTTTTTCTAAAAGCGTAATTTGTTCCTGACTAAGTTTTGTTCGATCCTCATTATTATATACGTAACGAATTCGTTCAAACAGTTTTTCATTCAATCGAATGTCGTTTTGAAACTGAGTAAGTAGAGGAGCTGCTTCTTGTGCTATCTTCTGTAAGTCGTCATTCGTTTCAGCACTATTTAAATTAAAAAGCAAGGAACTATTCCTTCCTATTAAACTTCCACATGCTTCTAGTTGATCTAGGGTATTTTTAAAAGAGGGGAGTTCCTTTTGCTTACATAGTTCCTCTATTTCTTTTAAGGCAATAGCAATTGTTTTCTTTATCGCAGGAATAAAATGTTCGGTTTTGATATTTGAAAAGGGCGCTGCCTCATGAGTGGTACTAAAAGGAGAGAGTAAGGGGTTTTTCAAAATTTTATTTTTTAAGCTGCTGACTACTTTGAATGACTTTTTCTTTTAAACTATTTTTGTAATCTACTATTTTATTTTGGATGTCTTTATCTTGACTTCCCAGTATTTGAGCAGCAAGTAAGCCCGCATTTTTTGCTCCATTTAAGGCTACTGTAGCAACAGGAACTCCTCCTGGCATCTGTAAAATAGAAAGAATAGAATCCCAACCATCAATGGAATTGCTTGATTTAATTGGCACGCCTATTACAGGAAGCGGAGAAAGAGAAGCTATCATGCCCGGCAGGTGTGCGGCGCCTCCTGCTCCAGCTATAATCACTTTTATGCCTCTGTTGTGTGCTTGTGACCCATAGGTCATCATTTTGTCTGGAGTTCGGTGGGCAGATACAATATCTACCTCTACTTCTATTTTTAGAGATTTTAATATTTCTATTGCTTCTTGCATAATGGGTAGATCAGATTCACTCCCCATGATAATTCCTACTTGTGCCATATTATTTCGCTATTACTTCAATGGTTTCTTTTACTTGTTCAGCTATTTTTCTAGCTACTTTTAAGTCTTCGTTAATTATGGTGACGTGACCCATTTTTCTGAAAGGTCGTGTTTCTTTCTTACCGTAAAGATGCGGATTTACACCATCAATTGCTAGAATGTGTTCAATGTTTTTATAATAAACGGGTCCAGAATGTCCTTCCTTTCCTACGAGATTGACCATTACTCCAGCCACTTTATTTGCAGTATTTCCCAGAGGAAGATCCAATAGGGCTCTTAAGTGCTGCTCAAATTGAGAAGTATATGCTGCCTCAATCGTGTAATGACCACTGTTGTGTGGTCTGGGTGCTACTTCATTGACCCATAGTTCTCCTTCTTTTGTGAGAAATAACTCTACTGCCAAAAGGCCAACGTGTTGAAATGCATCGGATACACTCAAAGCTATTTTTTCAGCTTGTGTAGCGATGGATTTTGAAATTCTTGCTGGACTTAAAACATATTCTACCTGGTTGGCTTCTGGATGAAATTCCATTTCAACACATGGGTAACACTGTACCTCACCTTTTGGACTGCGACAGACGATAACCCCCAGCTCTTTTTCGATATTCACTAGTTCTTCTGCCATACAGCCCCCCTCTTTAATCTGTTCCAAATCTTGATTGGAACGTACAATTTTTACTCCATAACCATCGTATCCCATAGATTCTGACTTCCAAACAAAAGGAAAAGAAATTCGTCCTCTTGCAACGGCATTTTTAAGTGTTTCTTTGGATTCAAAAAGTTGAAATGGTGCTGTGGGAATTTTATTTTTTTGGTAAAATTGTTTTTGATGGCATTTATTTTGGATGGTTTTAAGGACCTCTGCTTGTGGATAGACTTGAACCCCTTTTTTTTCTAATTCCATTAGGGCGTCTGTGTTTACATTTTCTATTTCTATAGTGACGATATCAACGTCTTTTCCAAACTGGAGCACTTTGTCATAGTCCATTAAATCTCCCTGAATAAAATGGTTGCAGGCTATTCGAGCAGGAGCCTCATTACTAGGGTCCATTACTTTGGTTTGGATGTCCCATTGTTGCGTAGTATACAACAACATTTTTCCAAGTTGTCCTCCACCTAAAATTCCTATAGTTTGCTTACCTGAAAAATATCCCATGTAGTTCTTTTGGCAAAAATAAGGATAAGTTTTTTGGAAAGGAAAAAAGCCAGCTAAAATGGGTATCTTTGCTCCAAAATCAGACAATGATCAATCTCATTTTATTTGGAAAACCAGGTGCTGGAAAAGGAACGCAGGCAGCTTTTCTAAAAGAAAAGTACGGACTCGTTCATATTTCTACAGGAGATCTTTTTCGATACAATATTCAAAATGGCACCGACCTAGGTAATTTAGCAAAATCTTATATGGATAATGGAGACTTGGTTCCCGACCAAGTAACAATTGATATGCTTGAGGCAGAGGTTGATCGCAATCCGGATGCGAAAGGATTTATTTTTGACGGTTTTCCAAGAACGGAATCGCAAGCTGAAACTCTCGATCGTTTTTTGGCTACTAAAGGAATGGATATTACTGCAACTGTAGCCTTAGAGGCAGACGACGATCTTCTTATTTCTCGTCTTTTAGAACGCGGTAAATCAAGCGGAAGAACAGACGATCAAGACGAAGTTAAAATTAGAAACCGCTTTGAAGAGTACAACCAAAAAACAGCTGTTTTAAAAACTTTCTACCAAGCACAAAATAAATTTCACAGTGTTAATGGAATTGGCACTATTGAAGAAATTACTTCACGTCTGACACAACTCATTGATCGTTTATAAACAGTCATGACCGAAGGGAATTTTGTTGATTATGTAAAACTTTTTGTGAGTTCTGGAAACGGTGGTAAGGGTTCCGTGCATTTGCACAGAGAAAAGTTCATCACCAAAGGTGGTCCGGATGGTGGTGACGGAGGAAGAGGCGGTCATGTGATCATTCGAGCAAATAGTCAGCTTTGGACTTTATACACATTTAAATTTAAAAAGCATTTTGCTGCTGGACATGGTGGAGACGGTAGTAAGAACCGAAGTAGTGGGGCACAAGGGGAGGATTGTATAATCGAAGTCCCTTTGGGCACTGTTATTCGAGATTCAGAAACCAATGAAATTTTATTTGAAATAACGGAGGAACACCAAGAAGAGATCATTTTAGAGGGAGGTTTAGGTGGCAGAGGAAACTGGCACTTTAAATCGGCTACACGTCAAACACCTCGTTATGCACAACCTGGAATTGAAGGTAAGACGCTACAGGTAACCTTAGAGTTAAAAGTCCTTGCAGACGTAGGACTTGTTGGGTTCCCAAATGCAGGAAAATCTACTCTTTTAGCTGCTCTGACTTCCGCAAAACCTAAAATTGCCAACTACGAGTTTACCACACTTAAGCCGAACTTAGGTATCGTTGAATACAGAGACTATCGTTCTTTTGTTATGGCGGATATTCCTGGAATAATTGAGGGAGCTGCCGAAGGAAAAGGACTGGGACATTATTTTCTTCGACATATTGAACGCAATTCTATTTTACTTTTTGTTATCCCAGCCGATTCTAAAGATGTCAAAGAAGAATTTCAAATTCTATTTAACGAATTGAAGAAATACAACCCAGAACTTCTCGACAAAAAATACATGGTTATTTTGTCCAAGGCAGATTTGTTGGACGAAGAACTCAAAATCGAATACCTGAAGGAAATGAAATCCATCTTTAAAGAGATCCCTCACCTGATCATATCTAGTGCTACTCAGTACCAGCTTACAGAGTTGAAAGATGTCCTTTGGAAACTCATAAACCAAACGGATGTTTAGAAAACTTCTAAGTCTTTTTTGTGTTTTATTTTTAAGATTGGGCACTGCACAAGATCTTACACCTGTTGCTTCATACGAATTTAAAGAAGATTCTATTTACCAAAAGCAACTCAATTTATTAATTACCTCCTATGAGCAAACCCAAGAGATATTAATTTTAGATTCAATTGCACAACTCTCTTTTGGATACAAAGACTGGGAAACTTCAATGGATTATGCAAAACAAGCAGTAGACCTTCAGCCTAATGCCCAACGATATTTTCTTTTGGGAGGAGCTGCAGGATTTAGAGCCCTTGAGGTTCCTATGTTGTCTTCTTTGCGCTATGTCAATATAATGAAGCCAGCTTTTGAAAAAGCCATGGCGTTAGAGCCAGATAATGTGACCTATCTAAGAGCCCAAGTTGATGTGTTGGTTGCCTTGCCTAGTTTATTGGGGGGAAGTGTAGAAGAGGCATTACAACTCATCCAAAAAATAAAAAAACAAGACCTCTATGAAGGCCTTTTGGCAGAAGGATCCCTTTATGAGAAAAAAATAGAGAATCGTGATCGTGCAAAGGAAATTTATAACCAACTTTTTTTAAAATTGAATCAAGAGTATAAGAGTTGTTCCGAGGCTTTTATAGAAGTATTAAAAAATAGAAGAAGAAATTTTTCTTACGACTTAGCTCGAATTTCTGCGGATTTTGGCCTTGAGAATGAATGGGGTTTGTGTGCGCTCTCTTATTTTGAATCTAGCTATCTTTTCAGGGATACTGTACCTTTAGCTTGGGTGTATTACTATCAGCATATTTTTGCCAAAAAAACAGGAAAAGAAGAAAGCGCAGAGATATATTTTAATAAACTTGAAAATTATAAAGAAGTATTTCCAGAATTGTTAAAAAAGGTAAATAATACAAAACTGTGATGCGAATTCACTTTATAGCAATAGGAGGTAGTGCTATGCATAGTTTGGCACTCGCCATGCACCGTTTAGGTCATTTGATTAGTGGAAGTGATGACGCCATCTATGATCCTTCCAGTAGTAATCTAAAAGCAGCAGGAATTCATCCCGAAGCCTTAGGATGGTTTCCAGAAAAAATTAATGCAATACTGGATGTTGTGGTTTTGGGAATGCACGCAAAAAAAGACAATCCCGAATTAATAAGGGCTCAAGAACTGGGTCTTTTAGTTCAATCTTACCCAGAATTCTTAGCAGCACGTTCTCAGGATAAAACACGGGTTGTAGTGGCGGGAAGTCACGGAAAAACAACAATCACCTCCATGGTTTTGCATGTGTTGAATTACCATGCTATTGAAACTGACTTTATGGTAGGGGCTCCCATCGAATCAATTGCGGATACTCTATCAATCACAGAGGAAAATAATTTTATGTTATTGGAGGGAGACGAGTATTTGTCCTCACCGATAGATCTACGGCCTAAATTCTTATGGTACCAACCAGAAATTGCTTTGATCAGTGGTATAGGCTGGGATCACGTCAACGTATTTCCAACCTTTGACACCTATGTCCAACAATTTAATCTGTTTATTTTTTCGATACCAGCTGGAGGGGTTTTGATTTATAATAAAGAAGATGAAGTCCTTAAAAATCTGGTTGAAGAGCATCCTCACCCAATTAAAAAAATCCCTTATCAAACTCCAAAACACCTCATTCAAAGTGGGGTAACCTATCTTGATACACCAGAGGGCAACTTACCTCTCTCGATTTTTGGAACCCACAACTTACTCAACCTAGCAGGTGCTCAATGGATTACTCAATTAATGGGTGTAGACGCATCAGATTTTTATGAGGCTATACCTAGCTTTAAAGGAGCTTCAAAGCGATTGGAATGTATGGCAAAAGGGAAAACCGCTTTTCTGTATCGTGATTTTGCACATGCACCAAGTAAGGTAAAAGCCACTGCTGATGCAGTTAAAAAACAATTTAAAAATCATCGTATAAGCCTTTGCCTGGAACTCCATACTTACAGCAGTTTGGATCCTGAATTTATCGTTCAATATGCGCAATCTTTAGATCAAGGCGATGAAGCAATTGTTTTTTATGATCAGGAAGCACTAAAAATTAAAAACAAAAAACCCATTGAAAAGGCACATATTCAAAAAGCCTTTCAGTATACAGGTTTACATGTTTATAGCGACGCTACAGAACTGATGGACTTTCTACTTCAAAAAGATTACCATAATGAAGTGATGGTAATGATGAGCTCTGGGAGTTTTGGAGGATTGAATTGGGAGGTTCTTAAGAAGTGTGTATTAGGATTTTAAACCATAGTTTTTCTATATTGTGGTGAATCTTTATCCGCCCCAAATGAATACTAAAAACAAAACCCTAACCATTAAAGATTGGGATAGTTTAGATCGTCCCAGAGAAAAACTAAAAGCCCACGGAGGTGTTGCCTTGAGTGTGGCAGAATTGTTTGCTATCCTAATTGGTAGTGGAACTTCAAATGAAAACGCAGTTGGGTTGATGCAAAAAGTACTTTCTTCTGTAAATCACGATTTGATCAAGTTTCATCAACTACCCATAGAACATTTAAAAAAGTTTAGAGGAATAGGTGAAGCTAAAGCAATAAAACTAAAAGCTGTTTTTGAACTGATAAAAAGAGGTCAACAGCTGTCCGACAAAAAAGAAATTATTTTTCATTCCAGTAAAAGTGTTTACAATTACATTGCTCCTGATTTTTTCGGATTGCCTCATGAAGAGTTTTGGGTAGTGTACCTCAACCAATCCAATAAGCTACTCGAAAAATACCGATTGAGTAAAGGAGGAATTACACAAACAATAGTAGATATTCGTTTGGCCTTTAAGCGTGCATTTGAGTTAGGTGCAACAGCTTTAATTTTAGTGCACAATCATCCTTCAGGGCAACTCAGACCCAGTACAAGCGATCAACAAATCACAAGGAAATTTAAAACGGCAGCATCTCATGTAGACCTGAAGGTGTTAGATCATATTATAGTTTCGGATAAAGGATATTATAGCTTTGCAGACGAACAGCTACTTTAACCTTTTGTTTTATCGTAAACTCTTGCCGATACTGAGTTGTAAGCTTGAATGAAAATCAATACCTTTCAAAAGGCGAAAAAACTATGTTTATGATAGACAGTAATGTCATTACAGATATTTTTTTTGATTTAGACCACACGCTTTGGGATTTCGAAAAAAATTCGGCTTTGACCTTCGATTTGATTTTTAATAAGTTGAATTTTTCTCTTGACTGTGAAGAATTTTTGATGCATTATGTACCAATTAATCACGCCTGTTGGAAGTTGTATAGAGAAAATAAAATCGATCAAAAAGAGTTACGATTAAGACGTTTGTCAGAAACGTTTTACGCATTAAATAGAGTTGTTTCTAACGAACAGATAGAAGTGATTTCTGACCTCTACATTGAAAACCTTAGTAGTTTTACCCATTTGTTTGACGGAACACACGAACTACTAGAAAATTTGAAACAAAAGTATAAACTTCACATCATCACCAATGGTTTTGAACAGGTTCAGCATTTTAAAATCAGCAATTCAGGCTTGGCTCCCTATTTTGAACATACTTTTACAGCAGAAAAAATAGGTTATAAAAAGCCACATCCACAAATCTTTCAACAGGCTCTTCAAAAGGCGCAAGTCATACCAGAAAACGCTTTGATGATAGGTGATAGTTTAGAAGCTGATATTTCTGGCGCCCTCCATTTGGGTATGCAAGCCATACATTTCAATTCTCATAACGAACCAGAACACACCCAATGTCCCATAGTATATTCTCTTTCAGAAATCAATCTACTTTTTAACTAAGATAGGATCTTGCGGTAGAATCCCAACATTAATACTTATTTTTGAACATGGATTTAAAAGGAGCTCAAAAAGCTGTAGATGATTGGATAAAAGCCCACGGTGTGCGATATTTCAATGAACTCACCAATATGGCTCAATTGAGTGAAGAGGTCGGAGAAGTAGCTAGAATTATAGCAAGACGTTATGGAGAACAATCCGAAAAAGAGAGTGATAAAAATAAGGACCTTGGAGAAGAATTAGCCGATGTTATTTTTGTTGCTCTTTGTTTAGCAAATCAAACCGGTGTTGATCTACACACTGCTTTTGAAAAAAAACTACAGAAAAAAACAGAACGAGATCACCAAAGACATCTCAATAATCCTAAATTAAAACCTTGAGTCCTAGATGCAGGTAAAAATTTCTCACAGTTCTCAAATTTGTAAGGGAAAACTCAGTATCACAGGTTCTAAAAGTGAGACTAACAGGCACTTGCT
>Ga0208547_1001041_pt1 | contig 15527 bp, 22 predicted proteins | sample DEB08_DNA_5_FD_185501 | JGI IMG/M metagenome (GOLD analysis project Ga0208547, IMG submission 185501) | Aqueous microbial communities from the Delaware River and Bay under freshwater to marine salinity gradient to study organic matter... | ecosystem: Environmental > Aquatic > Marine > Coastal ...
CCTACACCACTTCTCTGTAGTATCACATAACCAATCAAAATCTGTAGGGACATCCTCAAGATAACTGATAAGTTTTGTTATCTCTTTAAAAGAAGAGTCGTTGATGTCAGATCTCTTTTCAGTTTCAATACAAAGAACTTCTTTCGTTGCAGGTTGATTATACTCCTGAACAAAACTAGAAACTTCTTCAAATACAGTTCTCTGAATGGGATCTTCAAAGTAGTCGGCTTTAATAAAAGGAACTACCTTACGAAGATACTCTTCATTATAGATTAGATTACGAAGAATCAGAATTTCAACTTTGTCCATGCGGAATATCAAAAACGAATGTTATCCTTGTTTCATCACCGACATTCACCGTGCCGTGAGGAAGTTTATTGTTGAACCAAAGAAGAGTTCCTGGTTCAACGATGACAGTTTCTTTGCCGCAGAAATATTGATACCTACCAAGTATTGATAGGTGATACCTGTTCCTGCTCAGGTAGTAAGTGCCTTCATCAATATGAGCACCTACAATCTCATCTACAGGAAGTGAAAGAAAACCGCACCGATGAATATCCGCATTCTTAAACTGTTTGCGTATGATCTTTCTGATTTCACTGTGATGAGCATAGGCTGGAGTTTTAATATTGATCTCCGAGTCTCCCACAAAGTCGTCTTTGTGTTTGACACCACCTATTATAAGTTGAAGTGCGGAGACTGGCAAGTCTGCAAATCCCCTATCAACTAAGGATTGAGATCCTTCCAGAGTTTTCTGGTGATCCCAATCCTGTGGATATTTCTTCAGTTGTTCAACTACTTTCTTGACGTTGATTCCAGTTTTTAGAATCTTAATCATAGACCATAACTAAACTCTTGACGGGCAACTTCATCCAACTTCTCCATCACCTCAGGAGTAAAGTAGACTTCTGGATCTTTGAGGATTGCTTTGGCATAGACTTTCTTAGTCTCACCATCAACAGTCATCTCATATCGACCTGCCACATTTTTCCATAGACCACCAATCTCTCCCAGTTCAAGAAGGCCATAATATCGATCAAGACCACGCTCATCATAATAAAGACGCACCGTAACATCTTTGTTCTCCTTACTCAGACGCGACTTAGCAGTCTTTGCCTTGATAAGGTTTCCAACGATTTCTGTTCCATCCTTTTCTTTCTTCTTGCTGAGATAGATGATTGTAGATGCAGCATACTTGAGTCCACTGCCTCCACCCATTTCTTTTGTAGGGACATAAGCACCAATGACATCGTAGGTATGGTTGGTAACGATCATAGGAATGTTTGCTTGACCCAACTTCAAAGTAAGCATTCTGAACGCACCCTTGACCAGTTGAGATTTGGTCATATCACGAACTTGTTTGTCGTTAAGTGCGTCAGTAATCTCCTTTTCTGTGGATAGCATACCCAGAGAGTCTAACACAAACATACAAGGTTTGCGTTCTTCTTCAGGTTTTTTTAAATATATATCTACCGCTTTGAGCGCTTTACTGCGAAACTCTTCAATTGTAACAACATTAATAACAACAAGACGAGAAGTATCGATGCCACGGGATTCTATGAGCGATTTATTAATAGCTGCCTCAGTATCAAAGTAGAGACAATACCCATCGGGATTGGAATCAAGAAAATTCTTAACAACGGCGAGACTGAAGAAAGTTTTTCCAGTGCTAGATTCTCCAGCAATAGCAGTAATCTTATTCCCAGATACACCGCCAAAAATGGAACCTGAACAAAGTCCGTTAAAAATATACGAACCCGTGTCCACATAAGACTCCGTTTCATCAATATCAGATGCGAGTTTTGTGAAATCATCACCAATCTCTTTTACAATATCTTTCAAAAAGTCCATCAAGCAACCATCCCGTATTGTTTACGAAGAATTTCTTTATAAGAATCGTTAGGAAATTGTTCCCTAATTTCTTTGACAGTATTAAGTTTTTGATAGAGTGCTACATCTCCACCGATGCGAAGAGCACTCACAATAGTTTTGAGTTCTTTGTCGTTAATAGGAAGTTCCATCAATTCCAGCGTAAAGTTTTTAGATAATCAAGAACATTTTTTCTTACATCCATTAGCTCATGATAACATTTCTGATTATGAGCACATTGTCGAAGAGCAGGGTCTGGTTTATGCACAGATTCAATGAATATATCAAGTCCGCGATTCCATTTATCTTTTTTAGATTCCCCGTCATCAATTGTATATTGGTCTTTCATAAGAAGAATGATTCCAAAGTATTAGTTTTTTCTACAGACCATCCAATGGCATCGAGAATTGCTTTCAGTGGTTCTAGAAAAGCTTTCTCAAATTGTAAGTCATAGTCAATATATTTGTCAAGATTTAGTTCCTTAGGAAACTCTTGAATAAAAGAAATAATATTTTCATGAATAATGTTTGGTTTTTTCAAGTAACAAAATTTAATTTTTTCGCCATTCTGGATCAGTGAGTATTTGTTGTCGAGTTTATTTTGTTTAATGTAGTGATTAAACAAAAGAGCCCCACGAATATGTATGGGAGTTCCCTTGATGTAAATATCCGAATGAGACCTATACTTTGCAACATCAGATGCAGAACGTGGAAATGAAATTTGTTCTGGTGGGAGTGATTTAAATTGTTTCCTTGAATTTTCAATGAAGTCAATTACATCATCTTCAGTTGCAGTCATCAAAAGTTTAAAGGCATCCTTAAGCATCTTTCTACAAGGCGCTGGTGTAGATGACTTTACAGATTCAATACCCATCACCTTGAGTTTTGGTTCCGAATATTGAACACCTTCACTATTATGAACATTGAGAATGTATCGCTTCTTCGCAGTCCAAATACCACGGTCAGCAATATTTTCACGCTTCATTTGCATTTTTTGTTCATATGCCGAAACATAATTCGCAAGTTCCTGATAAGATTGTTCGATGAATGGTTCCAACTTGTCTTGGCAGATCTTATCAAGTACGGAAACAATCGCTGCTTTATCGTCAGACTTATTACTAAAAAATTTAGCAATAAGAGGTTCAAGATTAAGATAGATTGAATCAGTGTCGGATGCGATGACATAATCTACGCTCTCCGTTTGCAAAAGGTTATTTAGATACTTATTCATTTTTCCTTCAATCCATCGGATACTTACTTGTCCCGACAGGGTGATTGCCTCTGCATTTGCTAGTTTGTAATAGCGGAAATATTGGTTACCAATAGCACCATAAGCAGAGTTAAGAGAAATCTTCTTCGCCATTTGAATGTTGTTACATCTGGCGATCTCCTTTTCAAGTGCCTTAGTAGGCGTCTTCTCATACTGCTGCTTGGCTTGAAGCATTCGCTTCTTGAAGATAACACGGTCGCCATACATCTTCTCCATCAACTCAGGCAAGAACCCACGGACATCCTTGCGGTACATTGCGCCGTTGGCACACACCGCATTGTCCTTATACATCTCAAAATTTATCTCCTCATTAAGGATTCGGTCAACCGTAGCCGTTGGGTGTCGTTCGTCCAGTAGTGTCTCTGGCGAGATGTTGTACTGCATAATAAGATGAGGGTAGAGAGAGTTAAGGTCAAAACTGACAACCCAATCATACTTTCCTGGAATCGGTTCCTTGACATAAGCACCTGCGTACTTTTCGTTTTTGTCAGAACGAATCTTTGGGGGAATAACAATGTCACTTTTCTTTAGATAATTATAAATGATATTGTCCCACATCCGCACTTGGTAGAAGACATCATTATAGTTGACTTTAGCATCATATGCCATCGTGAGCGCAAGCTCAATCAACTTCATTTTATCTTCCAGTCGGTCAACAAGTTCTACGTCAACGATGTTGTACTCGATGAACTTTTGCCACCCGTGGGTATAGAAATCTTTAAAGGTATCAAATTCACTGTGGTCAAGTTTCTTCTGACCAAGTTCTACCTCAGCTATGTAGTCTAGGCGATAAGATTCTTGTGCCTTATAGGTAAACTTTTTATACAGGTCTAGATAATCAAGCACTGAACATCCACCAACATCAAAGACGCTGTGCTCTCTGCCCTTGATAAACTTCTTTGATTCGGTCACAAGACCCCAAGGGGACATGCGCTTCATCAACTTCTCTCCAAGCACCCTGTTGAGGCGCTTACAGATGTATGGGATATCATACAGTTCACAGTTCCAACCTGTAATCACATCGGGCACATCAACCATCCAGTAGTTGATGAAGTGACTCAAGAGCTCCTGCTCTGTAGGACAGTGATAGTAAGTTACATTCTTCTGGGTATTGTGAAATGGTTTCACACCCCAGGTCTTGATCTCTTTAGTGTTGTAGTCCTGAATAGTAATTGCAAGAATCTCTTCTGATGCAGACTCTACATCTGGGAATCCTTGTTCAGATGATACCTCAATATCAATTGTAACGAGTTTGATTTGGCCAATGTCGAACTTGATTTCTTCTTCAGGATGTTTTTCAGAAATATATTGGTAGATATATCTGTCATTCCCATAGATTTCAAATCCATCAACATCTTCGTATTTTTTGTAGAAGTCGCGACAATCCCGAACTGTGCCTGGATGAATAGGTTCTACTGGTTCACCACTTAATGTCCGATACTTAGTATCCTTCTTCGATTTTACATAAAGAGTAGGAAAAAACTCATCTCTGTGTTCATACCTCCTCCCATTCTCAACACCACGAACAAGGAACTGGTTCCCAATCATTTGGACATTAGTGTAAAATTTCATCCGTCAGTTAAGTCCTCGTATTTTTCAAGCAGGGTGGGCGTGGGGTCTGTCAGAGTTAAGATTTTATCAGAACTCATCATAAAAGTATCTGCCCTTGTGACATTAAGTAACCAGGGCTCTAGCATTCCTTCTTTGGTGACGACATATGGATCTACCAACTTACAATCAGGTTCTCCAATATCAGCACCAACTTCTTCAATCTGACTGATCAGAATCTGATTCGTCGTCAACACTAGAATCTTGATCAGTTTCGGTTCGTTTGCCATATTCCAGAATGTCCTCTACATAAAGTTTAGTAAGTTTGTCAATGGGTTCCACCATAGTAACAATCCATTCCATAGTGATTGGAATTACAGGATCTTTTGAAAGAGGAACCCATGGATAGAATTTGATCTGATATGCGTTCTTTCGTTTTTCTTCAGTCGTTTCATCATCCTCAACTGGAGTATAGTTAGCCATTTTAACTACACACGGTCTATTGAGAAAATATCCAACGACTTTATCTTCAACTACCATCTCTTGAACATCTGCGACGAGATCTTCTCCAGACTTCAGAACCAATAATTTAATAGTCATAGTCAGTATTTACCTCTGAGTATTCTAACAATAAAAAAGAGGGGCGTCAACTGGATTTGGCCAGTTGCCCCTCCGTCTGCGACGACGATATTCAATACTATTTAGAACCAATCCTTACGCTGATGATGCTGCGGAACAATTCTACCAAGAGTAATGGTCAAAAGCCCATCCTCAAAAGTAACTGATCTAACTTCCGTCTCGTCACTGAGGGTCCATGCTCTAGTGAAAGATCTTTGAGCCACTCCTCTATGGACATATTCTGTTCCAGTTTCTCCGTCTTCCCTTTGTCCTTCGACAAAGAGTTTTCCGTCTTGTGTGTAGACATTTACTTGTTTCTTTTTGAATCCAGCAAGTGCTAGTTCCAGTCTAGACTCAACATTACTGACTGTCACTAGGTTGTATGGAGGATAACTAGCAGTTGTTTCGTGGAGGTCAAACACCCTGCTAAGGTAATCATCCATACCAATACTATTCCTATTTATCTTTTCAAGCAACTTTGGCAAATCGGCTGCATGATACTTCATTAGGTTTCCCATTTGTACTTCTCCTTTTAAAGCGAGATTTGATTGTGTGGACCCTTTCGGCATCCGTTATATTTATAGCACAGGACACAAAAAAACGGGGTAGTGAACCCCGTATCTTTTTATTCGGTTATACCATATTAAAAAATGCGTCTAATGTTCCATTCCCCCTCCAATCTTCAACCTCTTTGTTTACGTTTACCATAAACTTACTGCCATCACATGGACACTCAACTTCTATCTCCAAATTAATTGGTTTCAGATTTGGTTTCTCAACTCCAGTAAATTCATGTAAATAGTCAAACCCTTCTTTAGAAGTGTTTACATAATCTCGTTGAAATTCATCAAGAGATTCTTCCCAAGTTCTTTTTGCTTTACGATTAGTTGGATGCCAAATATCAAAAACATTTGCAACTTTAATTGTTTCAATAACTGTCTCAATATCGACATTGTAATCTTCAGAATAATACTTCAAGTAATTATCTAAATTATTCATATATTGCTTTCGGACTACATCTCCAGTTCCAGGATTAAGTCTAACCATTCTCCCAAAAATTTGAATAGGAATTGGTGTTCTAACCTCTTTAGGATCTCTAATCCTACAAATAACCCCAGCAGTTAGATTATGAACATTAATTCCAGAACGACCCCTATTAATTACAAGAAGAAAACGAAGAGGATCATTTTCACAATGGAGTCTTTTCATTAAGGTTGGATTGTCCACTTTTTCAGCAGCAACACCATCAAGAGTCCAAATCGTATTCCCTCCACTACTATCCTCTACCATAGTAGCGATCATTTTATCAGATTTTTCATACCCACAATCAGCAAGCAGGTATCTTGCAATTGTTTCTCTTACTTCCTCGATAGAGCATCCCCAAACACCTCTTGAATCTCCACAAACATACAGAGCAGTTAATTTAGTATTAATCTGACCATCTTTATCTGATCTAAAATTATCAGAAACTTCAGGAAGTTCATCACCAAACTCGGACTTATATAGATCTACTATAGTTTTTTTAAGTACTTCTTCATCCGTTTTAACAGACATTTCTTTTTTCAGATACTGAAGTTTTTCATAAGTATCATCATCCATATCAATAGTGAAATACTTAAGATCAATCAACTTTTGCTCTCTTTCAAAAAGCAAATCAATACTTTGGTGAATAGCAGGTTCAACTGATGATTGGCCTTGATACTTAGTGAAAGAATATGGATGTGGGATATTCATCCAAGATTGTGAAGGAAGAATGACTTTTTTATCAGCAAGTTTTCCACAAACTCTAAACTGATCACTAAGAGATGAATGCCCTTTATGATGTTCAGTTGGAGTTGCAGTGAATCCAAGGATTCTTGGATTTACGTCTCTCCACTTTGCAATTCTCTGCCAAGTTTCAGCAGTGTACTCTGATGAATATCCAAAGTTAATAATATAAGATTCACTTCCAGAATCAGCACATCCAATAAATTGATGAGCCTCTTCAATGACCAAGACAGACTCAGGAGCATACTTCAGCAATCTCTCAAAATTCGTAATAAAATATGTATGAGTACATGATATACAAAGGACTGTGTTTGGCATTTTACCAAATGCATCCAAAATACCAGTGCTTGGAGGATCTGGAACATAACCAAAATTATACTTTCCGCTTAAGTCAGAAACGTCAACAAATGTTCCATCATAAGCAACTTCTCTTGTTGGAGAAAGTCTAAAAATGTATTTCATTTCTGGAAATGCCTCTTTCAATTCTAATGGCATTTCTTTATCTTGATAATAAGATTTTCCACCACCTGTTTGTAGTGGAAAAACTTTAACTTTGGGTTCTAAAAAAATTGCACTACCAATAGAATCCTCAAAGTTTGATGCAAATTTAGCATAAGCATCATTAGGGCGCATTTCTCTCGCCATGGTTATTACCTCTTAGTGATCGTTAACTGTCTTATCGACGGGGTTAGTTGTTACGGGAACATATCCCACCTGAGGCTTTCACCAACAGGTATCTACTACTCAACTGATATAGTAGACGATCTATTTATACGATACAATAATACAAAAAAAGACCCCTGTCAAGGGGTCTGCGGGTTTCCGACTTTTGAAGCGACCGCACGAAAGATCGCAAACTTATTTAGTTGCCAGGAATTCGTTAAATTCAATCGAAAGAGAACGAAGACTTTCTGCAATCTCATAATTAGCAGCGGTCATCATGCAGTTGTTAAAATCCAAAGTTTGAGCCTTGACCAAAGCAGCGACCAGGTTTGGATTCTTTTTAGCATACCCATCCCCGAATTCTTCATCGAGAATGTCAATAGCATTCATAGTGTACTGACTGACCGTGGGTTTAGTCTGTCTAAACGCTTCTGTAATGGAGCAGGTGGGTTTCATGGACATGATTATAAACAAGTAGGTTTTTTAGGTTTGCAACTCAACCCTCGTTATCACTTCTGAGGTATGTGAATATGTGTTTGAATTACTTCTATATTATATAAAAAACCCCCGAAGGTGTCAAGTCCTTCGGGGGAGATAATGTCAATTCTCTTCTTGCTGTTTTCCTTTCTTTCCGATATTATATTTCTGCTCCAGCACCCAATCTGCTTTATCCTTATATGCAAGGACTTTGATTTGGTTCAAAGGAGCAATATCAAGAACAAAATCTTCCTTGACAATACCAATCAGGCCCCAATCAGCAAGAAGACGCACAATACGATTACGCCTCTGAACATCATTCACAGTTAGGTTGGCGTGTTTGCCATCCAGGGCAAACAGTTCCTTAAAGTGAACGATAAAATATCTTCCCTGCTTGTGCAGGATATGGCAAGACTGATAGAGTTTCTTCTCTTTCCTTGATGCTACTCCAATACGGGTCAGTGTCTCACGAACTTTCAGGAAGTCATCAGGTTCATTCAAAATCACTTCGATCATTTGGTCCTGAGACCACTGTACCGTAGGTTCAACAGTACTCATTTTGTTCCTCCAGTGTCAAGTCGTTTTTTAATAAAGTTAAGTTGTTCTTGTGTAAGAATTTTCAGAGCCTGAGATGCCTTCTCGTTACTATAACCATAGTATTGTTTGACACATTCTAAATCCTGGACTTTATCCTTTCGGAGCCAAGGAGAGAATCTCTTTCTTTTCCTCAGACTATTTAGATAAAATGAATATTGCATATCTTTGTCAATGTGATGGTGGAGGTTCATCTCATTGGCAAACATAATACAGTCAAGGTGCCCAGAGAGACAACGATTGACAATGTATGGGGGGTATTGTTTAACGATATCGGGGTTTTCTTTAATAAGGTTTTCCTTATTAAAGTTTATTGAGTTCAACCAGTCTTTGAGTTCCATTATCTAATAATTTGAATGTCATCATCTTCTGTCCAGAGTTCAACCTTATCTCTGAACCTACCTTCTTCTTTGAGTTTCTCATATCTCTTTGTTGCTTTCTTCTTCCACCAAGAGATAATATTCTCAAGATAAAACTTATCCCAGTTCTGTCCACGAATAAGTTCTTCTTGCTCACCATTGATTACTTCGCGGATATTTGAGTATCCGTAGTCGGAAATATAAAATCTCTTCTTTTGAGTAATACTAAATGCAGAGGCAAGTGTTGTATTGAACAACTCAAGTTTCTCCTTGTCCTGAAGAGAGTTGCGGATAATAGAAATCATCTTTGTCTGACGCTTCATCTTCTTAGAGGAAGCACTATTGTCAGTCAAAGGAGTGTTGTTGTTCAGATAGGTGAAATGATCGTGCAGTTTATGAAACACATCATCATGAAGAAGCGGTAGAAACTTACTCTCAGTCAGTCCCTTGTATCTCATGAATGGCTTGAGTCCGTCATACTGAGAGGCATCAGTTACAGAACCATAAAGAGACGTTGTTTCAAACAGTCCAATGTCCTTCTCAAACTCCTCATTAAGGCGCTCTCTGGCATAGTGAGAGCAGCACAGAAGAGCAAGGAGTTTGCCGCCCAGGTAGTTGTAGCCAAAGGGTTGTGCAGGCACGATTACGAACCCCATAGCAGCATGGCGGTTGAAGATACTCAAGTCAGGACACTTACCCAACCAAAGATTCCTAGGTTTGGAATTAATCGTTGGAGAACCAAAACGAATGAATCCAAGAATCTTTTTAGTATTCTTCTCAAAGATAACCCACTTCAGTTCTCTACCAGGAACATTCTGTTCATTATTATGAGAAGAAACTGCAGCAAGAAGTTCAGTAAAATACTCCTGAGATACTTGAAGGGAACCACCTTTTACTTTTCCACCAACACGGACAATTTCAAAGTCCATATCTTCAGGGTGAATGTCTTCATTGAAGAACTCATCCTTAAGAGAAAAGATTCGGCTAGTTCCAGACACTACGTTCATTTTGACAAAACGCATGTAGTCTTCAATATTTCCCATATGGGAAAAGTATTTGATAAATTCATCTGCTGCCCATACAGCAGTCTCTTCAGATACAATCATCATAAAATAAGTTTCTTACTTGGAGTTTCAATTGGGGAAAAGATCTTCTTATAATTGTCTACGATCTCTTCTCTTGTGTCAATCAGATAAACAATATACTGCTTATCAACTTTAATACTCTCATCTTCTTTTGAGAGAACTGACCAAGGTGCAAATCCAATCTGGCCTTGAGCACTGGGAACTGCAACAAGAGGATTTTCAACCATCACATAATCATCAGTCTCTTCGACCAAAGTGAAGATTACTTCTTCACCGGTGTTCATTCGTAATACCTTAATGTCCATAATCAATAAAATTTAGATTCATTTTCGAGTGTTGAGTGGAGAAGAACTCCATCTACTTTATCAAGTAGTTCCTGCATACCACTATGTAGGAGACGATATCCAGTTCCAACATATAACTGACCAAACACAACTGCGACTGTAGCAGCTCCCCAGAAATAATAATAAAACCTAGACTTGACTTGGGCCTTCAGTTTCCTTTTTTTCATTATAAGTAATAATAATTTGTTTTGATGAGATTCCTTGGGAGTTCAATGTTTCTTTGTAATCAACTCTACCGCCAAGAAGTTGGACTGCATCGCGGAGATTGTTTGAGGCAACGATTTGATCTGCTTGTTCTTGAGTAATCCTATACATTAGTAAGTTTGTCAATGTACTGATAAATCAAACTCCACCCAAATTCATAGGTGTCCCCATTTTCATCTTGAAGAAAGAATGGAATGTTTGGATGGAAGTATTTAGCCCGATAATAATGGTTGATTACATTATAGTCATCATCCACACACCGTTCGTGTTCTAGTTGTTCTTCGCTTAGGTTTGAATTTTGCATCTTTTATTTCTTTCCTCCACTTTGATACGATTTCAGCAACTGTTCCATGTAGGATAGTACCTCCTTTGAATTCATTACAATGATTACATGCAATCACAATATTTCTTTCATCAAAACACAACTCAGGAAAAGCAAAGACTGGGTTCACATGCTCTAAAACAAAATACCTCTCAGAAGTATTTTCACCATACCATCCACAATAAGCACATTTGATTAACACACCACCTTCTTTGGGGTGAGGTGGTTCTGGACATCCTGCCTCTATCCAAGACTCCTCGTCCATCCAATGATAATCAAGTTCCATGCGATAAAGTTTCCTCCAGAGGTCATCCTTGAAGATCTTCCATGCTTGAGTTTGGCACAGTTGCGCTGAGTTCATTGTGTAGGGTTCACTTGAATTCGCATTCTACCATAAGTTCAGTCAGGCAAGCAAGCATGTTTATTTCTTGATCTGCCACAAATGCCATTTGATACTGATACTTAGCAAGAGTAAGAACAGCAGCAGGAATACTATTCGGAACCATGGAATCATAACAAGCATCGTAAATACGACGCAGAAGTACAGAAGTATCATTGTCCAAATTATTGACGACCCACTTACGCACCTCAGGAAAGTCTTTTTCCTTAAGTTTCTTAACCAAGTCATTGACCTTGACATCAGAGAATGTAGCGAGGATACCTGCATCAATTTTACCTCCAGCAGAATATCGTTGACACTCATTTAAAACACGACGCCAATCTGGAAAGTGCTTATTAATAAGCTCTACCAGGACCTTGTTATCATATTCAACACCTTCTGTATCCAAGATTTGTTGGATGCGTTGAAAGAAGGATGCCGCAAGTTTTGGTTTGCTCTTAGAGTTACTGGAGAAATCGATACAGGCACATCGGGAGTGGAGGGGCTCAATGATTTTGTTTTTAAAGTTACAGGTGAAGATGAACCTGCAATTACCACTAAACTCCTCAGTAAACGCCCTAAGGAGGAGTTGTACATCGTTGGTTGTGTTATCTGCCTCATCAATGATGATGACTTTGTGTTTTGCAGTTGACGCAAGCGAGACGGTCGAAGCGAAGTTCTTCGCAGTGTTTCGGACGGTATCAAGAAATCGTCCTTCATCGGATCCGTTGATGACATAAACATCTACTCCAAGTTCATTACAAAGTGCTTTTGCGACAGTGGTTTTACCACATCCAGCGGGCCCAGCCAGAAGTAAATTAGGTACTTCACCTTTATGTAGGAAGTCTTGAAAAGTCTTCTTGATATTCTCTGGGAGAATACAATCTTCAATAGTTTTGGGTCGATACTTTTCAACCCAAAGAAATTCGTCACGCATGATAAAAAAAATAAAATCAGTAGGTCTTCTTGATTGCCAAGAGAGTCTCAAGGGGAATCCATGCAGGATTCTCATCAGCAAACTGCACTTGAACTTCAGTAATCACTCGTTCAAGATGTTTACTATACATTTGCCTGGTGTTCAATACAGGACTTAGAGGATTTTCTACACCCATTCTGGTTTACGCTCAGGAATACGAAGGTAATTATCGCACACCCACGGTTTAGATGCAATATACATCTTGTAAGCCGTGAAGGTATCAATACTGGTATCAAGTTTATATTCATCAGGCATTGCCCTTGCAAAGGGTGTTACCTCATCAAGATTTCCCTCTGGAAACAACCTGAGTGCTTCTACAAGGGTCTTGTAGCAAGAATGTACCTTATCATACCTGAGAGTATACTCATGGCACATATGAAGACCGTGCTTGATTAACCAGTAAGAATTATGAATGCTCTCCGCAGCCCACTTAGTGCAAGGATGATTGCGGAATGCACCTTTTTCAGTTTTGTATGGTTGACCATCAAGGCGATGGAGTTCACCATATCCATGCCCCCATTTATCTGATGCAACGATGGATAGCATCTGACAGCACTCAAGAGGCATCTTGACAATATGCTTATCGGGCAATACTTGAGCAGACTCCTTAGGAGATAAACAAGTTGCGAAGATGTTCATGATAAAAGTTTGCTAATGCTGATAGCAAGAAGGAATGATAACATTATAACCACATCCCAAGACTTTGTGCGGACAAAGTAAGGGATTGAAATAAAGTCGGCAATGAAGTTAATGATAACTCCTGCTAACACATTCACATGGAGAATAATAAAGTAGGCAACAATGACTCCAATGCTGCCCATGATTCTGAGCGGAATATCAACCGAAACTTGAGTCGGGTTCCAACGCGATGTAATAAGTGAGTTCATGATTCTTACTTTCAAAGCGGGAGAGTAGTTTTTTAGATACAACAACTTCATAAGTTCCAGGGAGAATCTTGATGTTCTCTACTTTGAAGTTAAAGCAGAACTCAGAGTCAGTTTCACCAACAATCTCTTCATGAGTGTTAGAGGTATCATTCTTCTTGTCGTGAACAACAAGTTTGACAACTCCAGCTTCACCAATAACAGACAGGTCAGGAACCTGATAGATTGCTGCTGCTTTCATCAAAGTGCCAAGAACCTGAGTATCAAGTTCAAAGCATACATCCTCAGAAGGAAGAGTGATGGATTTCTCAGGTGGGCTGACAATCACATTGGGATCAGCAAAGAAGAAACGATTACGCTTCTTGCCTTCACGAATCAAGAGATATTCGTTGTTGCTGAAGTCTAGTTCTGGGTTAACATGCAGAGAAGAGACAGCATTCAAAAACTGATTCAGATCATAAATGCCAAAGTCCTTAGGGAACTCTTCAGGAACTTTTGCCTCTGCAAGAATATTCTTCATCACAGAGATAGTGCGAATACAATCACCCTCTTTGATCAAGATAGACTGATTGATAGATGAAAAGTTCTTGAGCAGGTTAATAGTTTTATCAGATAGTTTCATAATCACTGGTTGTAGGTTTCACGTTGAGCGTTCTTGTCGTTGAAATGCATCAGAAGAACAGCATAGTGCAGAATCTTCATAATGTCACGACGTGCAGTGCCCTTCTTATCATATCGGGATGCATACTTGAGGATATTACTGCGGCAGAAGGATTCACCATCACCACAAGCTTCAATCAAATCAAGTGTTTGGACAGCATCATCACCAGCAGAATAATGCTGATTGTATGTTGCAGAAATATAGTCAGTCAGTTCTTTGATAATCCGTTCTTCACTATACTTAAAGCGATTGGGATTCTTGCTAGTAGTCATGTCAAGGTCAAAAGAAATAGTATCAGTCCCAAAAATAATTTGGTCTTCACCAACACCAAAGCAATTAATAGGAGTTGGTTGTGCTGCTCCGAAGGAGATAGTATCTGTTCCTTCTCCTCCACAGATCATCGTGTCACCCAGGTTGATTATGTCTTGAGCAGCAGGGAAAGGATTGCCCGTGATACTAATACCGTCATCAACCCAGAAGTCTTGATTAGTCATGTTCAAATCATCAAATAAAAAGGACCAAGAGTTTGTTGTTATTATATCAGAGAATCTCTGATTGGTCAATGGGAGAAAATTCTTTCATTGCATCTTCGTCAAGTGTGGGAAGATTAAAGTCTGCATCAACTTTATCATACAGTTCCAGGAATGCCTGCTTGGTTTCATCATCGAAACGATTTACGCAAACCTGAATAGCCTTTGCCTTATCGCCAAAGATGTTGAATGCTTTAGCGATATGAACAAGTCTACGAGTGGAGATAACCTCATCAATACCACCATCATAAAAGGTCTTGCGGATGATATCTGCCCAGTCTGCCAAACGCTTGCAGAAGTCAGTGTCGTCACAGAGACTAGAGAGAATCTTCTCTTCTGTCTTGGCAGTCGGATACTCCTGCTCAAAGGTCACAGGGAAGCGCTCAAGGAAGGCTTCGTTGAGCACATTAGTTCCAATGAATCGTCCATCGTCCGAACCTTTACCTTTGGTGTTTGCGGTTGCGAATACTTGGAAACCTTCTGCGGGTGTAATGAATTTGCCAATCTTCTTGAGGAAAACTCCTTTTCCTTCGAGAATAGATTGAAGACAGAGAATTTTGTTGCTTGCGAGGTCGATTTCGTCAAGGAGCAGCACAGCACCCCGTTGCAGGGCTTCAATGACTGGACCATTGTGCCAGACGGTTTCACCATTAATAAGACGGAAACCACCAATAAGATCATCTTCATCAGTTTCGATAGTGATGTTTACACGGATGAGTTCTCGGCCGAGTTGGGCACATGCTTGCTCAACAGAGAACGTTTTACCGTTTCCAGAAAGACCAGTGATGAACGTTGGATAGAATACACGGGACTTAATAATTTTTTTAATATCACTGAAATTGCCAAACTGGATGAAGGAATCATCTTTCTGAGGGATAAGGTTTTGTTCAACAGCAGGAATTGCTGCAGGTGCATTATAAGTTACTTCAAGTTCTTCCACAGTATCCTGTGTTACTTCCAGGTTCCACTTGCCACGAC
>Ga0208547_1001044_pt1 | contig 15519 bp, 17 predicted proteins | sample DEB08_DNA_5_FD_185501 | JGI IMG/M metagenome (GOLD analysis project Ga0208547, IMG submission 185501) | Aqueous microbial communities from the Delaware River and Bay under freshwater to marine salinity gradient to study organic matter... | ecosystem: Environmental > Aquatic > Marine > Coastal ...
CGCCGCAGCCCTCTCAGACACGTTCAGACCACGCGCAGGCAGCCCCAACTCCCTCAGACGGTCCAACACACCCGCCCCAAGCCCGATGCTGTCCACAATGATCTCCGCAGGCCTCAGACCCGGCGCGCTCGTGTCATACTCAACCTTCACAGCCCCCGTCAGCTGCATCAGGTCCATATTCCGCCACACCTTCAGCGGATGCACCTTCGGACCCTGTCTCTTGCACAAAACACTGCTGTCATTCCCATGCCGCGCGCAATCCAATCCCCAGATCGGCGTCGTATGCGCGTCAATCTCAACCTCATTGGCCTGCGCACGCTCAATCAAGTGAACCGGAACGACCGTGTCCTCTTCAGCAGGCGGGAAATTTCCCAACACGCGAATGTGATACGCCGGACTGTCCTCGCCATACCGCATCATCATCTCGCCAATAAAGTCATCGCTGACCCTCGGACTATCAATGCAACTGACGTGCATCGTGTACCAATCATCCTTCAGCCGATGATGCGTGTCGTAAAACAGCCCCGTGTTCCGCGTCGGGTTCCCCGTCAAAATCGTCGTCGCACTATGCCCCGACATAGACCCCGCCGCACTCTCAAACACCGCCTCAGGCACACCGCTGGCCTCGTCAGCAATCAACAGCACATGCGGACTATGCACCCCAGCCAACGCTTCAGGCTGTTCAGCACGACTGGTCCGGCAACTGATAAACGCATCCGCCGCGTGGCTCTTCAACTCGATCCTGTCAGCCTTCACCTCCAGCAACTGATCAAACGGCGGCTTCAGCATCTTCGTCATCCGCTTCACCTCGGAAAACAAAGCGTCAAACAACTGAGAACTGGTCGGAGCGGTCATAACCACCTTGCCAGGCACCCGCCAAACCAAGTGCCACAAGGCAACCATGGCAACCGAACTGCTGTTGTGCGTTACATGGAAATCATCGGTCAGATACAGGCTATCCTCCGCATCAACCGTGATACACATGCCATCCATCACGCCAACCGGCTCAATGCTATCAATCCAGCGCTTCAAATACCGCTCTTCACTGGCAGGCTTGAACGCCGCACGCCGTTTCTCATGCACAAACGGATTGTCCGGCACCTGTATCGTCGCGCGATAAGACAACCGCCCATCCTGCAGGTTTCCGTCGCCGTTACGGTATCGAGGATACTTCACCGCCGCCTGCTTCATCGCCTTGTAGCCCAGCGACCTGGCCAACCAGACAACATCATCCAGCAATCGCTCACTTGAACTGGAATAGCCGCAAGACCCGCTCTTGTTGACCTCGCCGTCGCCGTCCATCAAGCCCTCAAACAAGGCCCGACGCTGCGCAACACTGGCAAACTTGTAAGCGTCAGGAATGTATTTCTCCCAACTGCGACACGAAAAGATCGGGTCAGAATCCCAGTTTACCTTGGTAATACCAACCGAACTTCCGTTTGACCTGATCGTCACATCACCGTGATGCCGCGCAGCCAGCTTTTCACGCACGGCAGGGCTGGCCTTCGTAACCACACCACGGCTGCCATCACTGATCCAAACTCCCATCACATACGGATCAAGCGGCAAACCCTCCGCATGAGCAAACCGAACCGCCCCCTGAATGGGTATCTCCCACTGCCGAGCCATGCCAGAACCGTTTCGACGCTTAACACCAGCCTCAAGCAGTTCCTGCGTCTCCATGATCCGCCAGTCCAAGTCCCTTCGGCGCTCATTCCTGCCCTTCACGACCCACTCATGCTCGCCAGACACCACAACGCTCGACCGATCATCAAACGTAACCCGATAATGCTCTCGCCGGTAATCGTTCGTGGCGACCACGCGCGTCGGAACACCGTCAGCACCGAACACGTAATCCCCGACATTGATGTCGCCCCACTTCACTCTTTTCATGCCAATCGCCTCCAAATGACCATCTGGAGACGATACGACATGACACGGAATCAGGCAATCATAATCAAACGTATGGCCTTTGCCCACACCGTGCCCTGACCGAACACTCACACGCCGTTGAGTCGGATCAGCCACAACACGCAGAAACTCCTGCTGCCAAGGGTCCGGCTCAACGCCGATCACCTCCCTGGCAAAAGCAACCGGGTCATTCCCATAACGCCGGGCCAGCTGCAAAAACGGGTTTTTAGGTTCCTGCTTGGTCAAAGGTCAAAACCCTCTTGCTGCGGTTCGCCGCGCTTTGGCGGCTCAATAAACAAGTCCGGCTGGCGATAAGCTTCTTCGACGCGCTTGCAAGCTATGTCGAAGTAGTCCGGGTCAAGTTCGATGCCGATGCCCTTGCGGCCTAGCTTGGCGCAGGCAACGAGGGTGGTTCCGCTGCCCATGAAAGGGTCAAGGATAGTTTCGGCGTTTGGTAGAAAGCCAAGGCACCATTCCATCAGGGCCACGGGTTTCTGGGTGGGGTGCCCAACGCGCTCTGCGTTGGTCGCCGCAATGGTCCAATCAAAAAGCCGCGCATTAGCGTCAAAATTGGTCCATGCGTGTTCGCAATCAGCCATAGTGCGGACTGCATCGCGCTTATACCACGTCAGCCAGCACCGCGAAGGCGGGAGGCCCATATAATTCCCGCCCCAAATTATCGCGGGGGTCGTGCCAATCCAATCTAAAATAGGCGGTTTCGCGTCCCAATCGTAGTCAGCGCCCGCAAATTTTTTTCCCCAGGTGCCGCCCTGTAGCTTTTGTGCAAGTCCATACGGCGGGTCCGTCACCACCGCATCAACCTCGCCAAGCACCGGCATCACCTCAAGGCAATCGCCCTGATACAACGTGCAGTCGCCAATGACCTCTTTGCGCTTCCATGGGTCAGCCATTGCCGATCCTCCTAAACAGCGCCCGCAGCGCCCATGAACGAGCGAACGACAGGCAGAAAAACATCAGCGTGACCGCCACGCTGCCAGACGCCGTGTAGCCAAGCACAAAAAACGTTGCAGCCCAAGAAACAATCAAGCCGATCACGGCATTCGCCAGAGCCTCCGTCGCGTCGCGCCTCATTCCACACCCTCCACAAAGCCAAATCCGCTGTCAGGCTTAAGGAGGTTCGGCAGGTTTGGCAAATTTTTTCGAGACGGCTTTGACCTTTTGCAGAAGGGGAGGGGGTGGGTAGCTCGGTCTGTTTTGGCCGCCTGAGCAATGACCCCCGCCGCTGCGATCAAGGGGGGGGGTCTTTTCGCCAACCGTGCCGCCAAATCGGCCCCGGATTCTACCAATTTAACATAATACCGCCGATAATACCCATTATGTTAACTCGCAAACCTAGCAATATCAATGACTTAGCGAATTATGGGCTTTGATAACACCGGGTCAGGTTGAGAATGTGCAATTTGCGGCCACCAGAATGCTTGCTTTGTTAAGCATGTTGCTTGCTTTGTTAAGCATGTTGCTTGCTTTGTTAAGCATCTGGTGGCACGCGCGCGCCCGCATCCCCGACCGTTCCAGGTGTGCGATTTCGCGGTAAAAAGGTGTTGACAGTATGTGCGGTTGCACATAGCCTAGAGACACAAACAACAGAGGAAACACCATGAAAACTTATGTTATCCACGGGAAAGAGCACGATTGCGAGGAAGCAGAACGCTACCTTTCCGCCTTGTTTTGCGATATGGCAAGCGACCTGGGAATTGACTATGGGGACGATGCTGCGGCCTGGCGTGAGTTCTTCAACGATTGGACTGATGCACTTTGTAAAGACGGCACCATTTGTGAAAACTCTTACAATGATCTATGCCCTATTGGGGAGCGTTTTGAATGATCCGGCAAGCGCTTATCAACCTGCTAGGCGTCGCGTTCATCGCCGCGCCTACCCTTGTTCTTCTGGCAATGTGAAAGGGAAAGCCAATGGAGTTTTACCGTATATTCTATACTGGCCTTAATGTCAGTGACACACACATTCAGATGCGTGAAGCAATGCGTTGCGCAGCTAACGCTGCATGGTGTCGCGACAATGGCCACCATAACAGCGCGGCATTGAACGCGCATTATTCATCGCTTGTATTGCGCGCACCCCAGAAGACACTCGCAAGGTAAGACATTCCAGCTAGGCAAGCCCTGCATTGGGCTTGCTCATGGTGCAATGTCGCGCCCATAAAAAACAGAGGAAAGACTCATGACTCTTTATATTTCCAAGCCCGAGCTGTTCGCCGCAGCTGCCCGCTTTGTCTCAACCGAACAAACACGCCCCTATCTCAACGGCGTTGCGGTGCAGCCTTGCCCTAACGGTGGCGCGTTCATCATTGCTACCAATGGCCACGCTATGTTTGTGGCGATTGATGACAATGCGACGTGGGAACAAGAGGAACCCGCAAGCGCCATCTGGCACGTTGCCAAGCCTAAGCTTCCAGCATCCGCATTCAAAGCGTTTGCGCTAGTTTTGGATGGCGTAACTGCCCAATTCCAAGACCAAAGCCTATCGCCCGCCCATGTTATCGCTTGCCGCAAGGATACCAGCAACACGTTTCCGGATTGGACGCGGATCATTCCCGAAACTACTGCGGACACTGTGCCCATGGACAACCTTGCCTTTGACGCGGCATATATTGCGGATTTTGCCGCAGTCACAAAACAGCTCAACACGTCTCGCAGGACTGCCTTTGTTGCTCGAGTTTCCCACGAAACCGGCCCCGCGCTTATCTCAATCGGCGGCCGCAGGGATTGCTTTGGCGTGCTTATGCCTATGCGGATCGGCGCGTCGTATGAGGCAGGCCATGCAAACGGTATGGTGGCTAAGGATTGGATTGTAGAACAGCTACGGCCAGCGCAGGCAAGCGCAGCAGAGTAAAACACACAAGGCCCCTTCGGGGGCCTTCTCATTACCAGAACACAAAGAAACACCATGCATCTACCCACTGACACAAAATCGGCACGCAAGGCCTTAGGCCTGTCCGTTGAGCAGTTAGCAGAAGCGCTTGAAACAGACCCGCTAACAATCCGCAGGATGGAACAAAGCGAAACCGCCAAGACCTACCGCAAACCAGCAAGGCGGATGAAAAAGCTAGTACAGGCGTACCTTGCCGGTTTCCGCCCCCCTGACTGGCCAGCCTGACCACCTCAAAACAGCAACAGACGCCCTAGGTTCACGCCTAGGGTTTTTTTGTGCCTATGTGCCGGTGCCCATATTAGCCCCGTGACCATGGGGATAGCCTCATGACACAGGCTAAGCGCCGTCACGATTGGCTCAGGCGCTAACCAAAACCACCACATCAGCCCCATGACCGAACGGTCAGCCCATCCGCACCGACCCCTGCGGAGGCTCTCACAACGAAAACTCATCTGGAAATCTTGATTTCAAAAAATCAGATTTGATTTCCATTTCGAACCCCCTCTTTGTTTTGGCAAATAGCCCTGAGAGCCTCTGAGAGCCTCACTGAGCGGCCTGATCGTCTTCTAGGCTGTCCCACTCCCCCTCGATGGCTTCCTCGCCCACAGCGCCCGCTATGAGCGCCGCAGCCTGAGCGTGCAAGTCTTCCACCTTCAGCGTGATCGTGCTCTCTCGTTGCCGCACGTCATACTGCGCGTTCAGCTTACCCGCGATCCACTTATCCGTATCGACCTTGAGCCTGGCCATGTTGACTTCAGCCGGGTCGCTCACGTTCTGCGCGGTATCAACGGCTCGGGCCGCATAGGCATGACCCGCGTTTGCCAACGCCGCTTCATACCTTTCCTTCCTGCCCTTACCTCTGTTGATCCATTGGTAGAACAGGTTGAAGCCCAGATCATACTCAGCGGTCAGCGTCCTGATGCTTTCCCCATCGGCAATGCGCCCGAGGATAACGTCCTCCCCGACCGCATCGAGCCTTGCCATTTTCTGCTCTCCGATTTTACCCATTTTTGCCTTCCTTTACCTTCCACATAACCATTGGCAGTTTCGTTTTACTTCTGTCCGTGACGCGCTTATCGAGCCACCCCTTTGAGTGCATTGCGCCCAGCGTCGCCGTGATGCTTTTCTTCTGATCTGGAAACTTATCAGCGATCTGCTGCGTCGTCATCTCGCCGTCCATAGCTTCCACGATTTGCTGCTCTACACCTTCCAGCCCGACGGGTGCATCGTGCATGAGCCTGACCTTCTTGGCCATTATGCGTCCGTTCGGGCTGGTGACTTTGCGAACCTTGATCCAACCTTTCGCCTCCATCCTGATGATCGTGTTTCTGACGCAGGTATCGGATCGACCTGTCTTCTCCACCAGGTCCGCTGCCACGACCCAGTTCTTTCCACCGACGACGGCGTCCAGTTCCTTTAGCGCCTGAATGACTGCCGCTTGGTTTTCCAGCGCGCTTTGATTTACGAGCGGTGCGCTTTTCTTCTGCATAGCGCCCCTGACCCTTGCGGTTCGCTTGGCGATTTCCTTGGCATCCTTTTCGAGAAGCTCCCGATACCTGTCTTCCCCGATCAGCTCGATGATGCGTGGCGCAGTTCCTTTGACAATCTTTGTGGCGACGACGTGGGCTTTGTGGATTGGCGTCAGAGCAAGTGTCATTGTTGGTCTCCTTTGAGGTTGATTATATCACCATGGTTCCAGAACTCTGGTGCACGCATCGTGTAATGACAATTTCATGTGTGCTGTCGTTGTTCAACAAAAATCACCTCGTTTTCCCAACGCGCCAAGGCCCACCCCGCCAAGCCCCCCAAACCAGCCTTGGGGACCAAAGGGCGCAAGGGCGCAAAGTTTTCAGTCGCTCTATATAAAAACTGTACACTTCAAAATTTCCCCCTTTTTCTACAGTCTACAGTTTTTTCACTGACTTCTTACTTTTCTTCTCTCTTTGATCCCTAAAGAAGAAAAAGTATAAGAAAATAAGGGAAAAATCAGGGGCGCAAAGTGTTTTACTTTGCGCCCCACTTTGCGCCCTTTGGTCACTTTGCGCCCCTGCCACCATCAAAACGGCACGTCATCGAGGTCTGGCCCAGAGGCGTACCACTCCCTCACCGCCGCCTTCACCCCCTCAGAATCGAGACTTTGCGCCCTTTTGAACCACACATAGTGATGGTTTGCGCCCACCTTAATCCTGCGCCCATCGACCTGCGAAAACCCCATATCGCGCAACACATTCGCCAGTGCGCGCTTCTGCGGAAGCTCCTTCGTGTCAATACACGCGGCGTCACTTAGGTATGTCACATCGAGGATATTTTCGTTCACAATCGCGCAGCGGTAGTCCTCAATCGCCTCCTCAATGGCGACACGATCATCGCTTTTATTCGCTGCCCTCATCTCGGACACCCCCTTGGTCAGAGGCGCTCGACCGTGCGGGTTAAAGTCCGCTGACAACTTGCGGTCCATCAAGAACCGACCGATGGCATCTGCGCGCCTCTCTGTCTCTGAGAAAAGCGTGTCAAAGTATCTGGCTGTTTCTGTCTCGCCACCGTGCTGTTCAAACAGGTCCTCTTTCCTGCTCTGCCTGCTAAAGATGACGCAGTAGCGGCGGTCATTATCGCTCATCGGCACCGCGTCCTGGTGGTTAGTGGTCATCATGTACGATGAGAAGTTCGGCGCGTGGTAGGCTGTGCCGCCCTTCGGCTCGACTGCGATGGCGTTGTTCGAGATCATCGGCTTGAGTTGATCGAGAATACGCCACTTGTTAGTGCCGCTGATGCGTATCTCTTCGATGCCAACCAGTCTTGACCCGACAGCCCAATCGTTAAAGGGTCGTTCGATCATCGACGTGTTGATTGTTCTGGCGTTGGTGCCAAGCAGGTACTGCATGACGTTGTAGAAGTACGTCTTGCCGTTACCCTCGACGCCCCAGATCAAAAGGCCCCATCGCACACGGTTCTGCGGCCTCTGGTACACATACGCCATGAAATCAAGAATGATCTCCCGCTCTCGCGGCTCTTCAAACGTGTTTTCCAAATGTTTAAGGAAGAGGTCCACGACGCCCTGTCCGTCCGCGTCGATTGTGGGCGCTGGCTTGATGCCGCTGTCGTGGTAACTGTTAACGAACTGCTTGCCCTCGGTCTCGAAGATTTCGGGTTGGCCCGGCCAGTACATTGTTCGCACGACTGTTGGTATTTGCACAAAGGTCAGGGCGTAGGTGGCGGCGTCCATCTCCATTGACGCGCACTCTGGCATTCTGTCGAACTTGGCCCGAAATGCCTCTTTCCTGATCGCGTAATCAGAGACATTCGTGTTCACGAAGAGGCAGTCGGCTTCGGCGTAGACCCATCCTTCCAACCAGTCTGGGGTATCCATGCCCCCATCGTCTCTGGCGATACGCTTGACGACGGGCCTGAAGGCGCTTTTGACTTCACGCAAGCCCATTTTCGCGTCTTTGGCGTAGACCTCATGCACGATCTTGGCCAGCATTGACCTTATGTCCGGGGGCATCTGCACGTCGTTGAGCGCCTGTACGCGCCGCTTGAAGGCGTTATAGCTTTCTCGGTCGCAGACTGCCTCTGCCTCTTGTTCAAGCGTCTGTGTGACCCCCTGAGAACCTTTCTGGACGGCCTCGCCCTTGAGGCCTCCAACGGCCTTGATAAGCGTGGCCATCGTCACTGGTGAAGCGTGTCCACCAAAGGATTTCCACTTAACCTTCATGTGCCGAGCGTCGTGCTTGCTGGACTTCTCGGACCATTTGACCCATTGATCGAAGCCTTTACCCTCGGTCTGATGGTAGATCGCCATGCCGACACGTAACCAGTCGTCATACTCAAGACCTTCTGCGGGGTAGCTGGCCAAAAGAATGGCGACCTGATCAAGACTAAGATCAAGCGGTTCACTGGCGACTGCGATTGCCAGATCGTCGAGATCGTTGTCTTCAAGCTCACTGGCCTGCACGATACCCCCTGCCGTATGTTCCGGGACGGACCACGGCTCGCCGTCTTGGCGCAGAGACCAAGGCTCAACACCGTGGCGGTGGCTGGGAAGGAACATGAGCTGGTTCATGGTATAGGAGCAGTCGTCGGGATCGCCCAGATCAATGGCGTCACGGATCGCGTTGACGATTGCCGCGTACTCGGTCTCACCCACTGGACGAGAAAGAGGGATTGCCAGCCGAAAGCGCGGGGCCTCTGGTGTGTGGCGGAACGTCGTGTACGCAACGAAGGCTGTGTCAGGTAGTGAAATCTGTAGGCTGAAGCCTATGTCTTCGACGGTGATATCGGGTTCGAGGTCATCGTAATCAAGTATTGCGACTGTCCGCAGGGCGATGTTCGCGGCCCGTCCGACACTCTCGTCTTTGCGCAGCCCGCCGATGATTGCTGCGCGCTTGATGCTCTCTTCTTTGGAGGCGTACCCAACTGACCTGGTAAGCGACTTGGTGAAGGTCGCCCAGTCGGTCTCACGGGTTTCGGCATGTGCGAAGTTTTTACAGTATGTGAATTTAAGCATCATCATCGGACCCTTTTGCAGACTGAAGAGATGTGAAAACCTCTTGAAAATCAAACCTGTAATGTCCGTTCGGGAGTTTGATCGAAGGTATGAGGTTGTCGTTGGCGAGTCGCAAAACGGTGTTCTTCGTCACCCCTAGCGCCCTCGCAAGTTCGCTTGATCTCATCATTTGACTGTTCCGTATCGTTGCGTATTGACGTAAATCGTTGCATATCGTATAGCCAATCGGCAAGCAAGAAAAGGAAGCCTAGAATGTTAGAAGAAGAAATCGTCAAGCTGCGCCAAGCCGTCCAAGCGTTGACCGCTCAGCTTGCAAACTTTCAGGTGATGGGCGCTGCACCAAAACCTGTCGCTACACCAGAACCTGTCGCTGAACCAGAACCTGCCTCTGCACCAGAACCTGTCGCTGAACCAGAACCTGTCGCTGCACCAGAACCTGTCAGCAAAGACGCTATCACCATGGCGGAATTGCATGAGATTGCCTTGGTGGTATCGCGCGAAAAGGGGCCGAAGTTTGTGAAGAGCATCCTTGGTGAGTATGGTGGGAAACGCATCGGTGTTATAGGCGCGGTCCACTATCCGGCAATTAAAGCGGCTTTTGAAAAGGCGTTGGCGGAATGACCGCTCATGCAAAACTTGGTGCCAGCAATGCGCACCGCTGGTTGGTCTGCGCCGGATCGGTTGCTGCCGAAGAGGGTCTTGAAGATAAAACGTCTCCCTTTGCCGAAGAGGGTACTCGGGCGCATGAGATGGCCGAGTCGTGCTTGGCCATCGCCCACAGTTACCCAGAGCATGTGGATTTCGACGATTGGCCGCTTTATGCGCAAGTGAAGTCTGAGGAGTATCTGACGCACATTGTCGATGACCCCGAGATGGGTGGTCACGTTGCTATGTACGTTGACTACGTTAATCGCCTGATTGCTGATTGTGATCTGTATGCGATTGAGCAGCGGGTGGAGTACAGCGATTGGGTGGATAATGGGTTCGGGACAGCCGACGCCATTGTGTTGTCCGGGAACGTCCTGCACGTCTGCGACTTGAAATACGGGATGGGTGTGCGTGTCGATGCGGAAGATAACCCGCAAGGGATGCTCTACGCTCTGGGGGCTTACGCCAAGTACTCAAAGAGCCACGTGATCGATGTTGTGCGGATCGCTATTGTGCAACCTCGCCTTGATCACATTAGCGAATGGGAGATCAGCGTAGAGCGGCTGCTTGGCTGGGCTGAATGGGTAAGCCAAAGGGCCGAGGCAACGCAGGAGGAAAACGCCGAGCGGGTGCCGGGAGAAAAACAGTGTAGGTTCTGCAAGGCTAAGGCAACATGTGCTGCGCTGAAGGATTACACTGAGTCCATCATCATGGCGGACTTCGACGATCTTGATGATCTGCCGAAGGCTAACACGCTCAATGACGACGCCCTGCGCAAGGCCTTAGACGCCAAGCCCCTGATCGAAGGCTGGTTGTCTGCTGTTGAGCGTGTCATCAAAGAGCGGTTGGAGGGCGGCGATGGGTTCTCAGGGTATAAACTGGTGGAGGGTCGGTCGCAGCGCAGATGGACTAACGAGAAAGCTGCTCAAACTGCTTTGGTTGACCTGGTGGGGGAAGATAAGGCGTTTAACGTGAAATTGATCAGCCCGTCGCAGGCCGAGAAGGTGCTTGGCAAAAGCCGCAAGGGGGATATCGAAGGGCTGATCACCAAGCCGAGCGGTGCACCAACCTTGGCCCCTGAAACAGATAATCGCCCAGCGATCAATTTGAGCGCTGACGACTTTGACGTGATTGACGAGTGAGGCGCCTGTTCGGCGCAACAACCAAGCCTAGAAGGATAAAATCATGGCTAAAATCAAACTGAACAATGTCCGTCTTTCATTTCCGAGCCTGTTTCGGAAGGCCGTGTTCTCCGGTGAAGAGACCAAGTTCGAGGCCACGTTCCTGCTCGACAAGCAGGAGCACGCTGCCAAGATTGCCGAGATCGAGGCGGCGATTGATCGGATGCTGCAAGAGAACTTGAAAGGGGTAAAACTCAAGGAAGACAAGATTTGTCTCAAGGATGGTGACGATATCGACTACGACGGCTACGCCGGGAAAATGTCGATCAAGGCGTCGAACAACAAGCGCCCGAAGGTGCTTGATCGGGACAAGACGCAGCTAACCGAAGATGACAATCGCATCTACGCTGGCTGTTACGTCAACGCAGTGATTGAACTCTGGGCGCAGAACAACCAGTGGGGCAAGCGCATCAACGCGAATTTGCTTGGCGTGCAGTTCTTCAAAGACGGGGAACCGTTCTCGGACGGCGCGGTTGCGACTGACGATGATTTCGACGTTTTTGACGATGATGAAGAGGACTTCATGTAAGGTCTCTCGGGGCCACCTGGTAACGTGTTGCCGAAGGTGGCCCCACCTAAAATTTGCCGAGAAATGGAGGACACCCCTCATGGCGCTCATTCTTGACGTAGAATGCTACACTAACTTTTTTTTGATTTGCTTCATGGACACAGAAAGCGGCAAGACCGGTTCTTTCCAGATGCACGAAGACAAACCTCTGAATGTGTCAAAGGTCGCGCATCTTATGCGTTCCTATACGACCGTTGGGTTCAACAGCTTGAGTTATGACCTGCCGATGATTGCTGCGGCGCTGGAAAACAGGTCGTGTGAAGAACTCAAGGAGATCAGCGACAAGATTATCGGGAGCAACCTGCCGGGCTGGCGGGTCTTGCAAGATATCGGTGTTAATGTGCCGCAAGCGTGGGACCATATCGACATTATTGACGTGTTGCCTGGTAGGGCTAGTCTGAAGGTGTACGCGGGCCGAATCGGCTACCCCAAGTTACAAGACCTACCCATTGAACCCTCTGCAATGGTGACACCAGAGCAGCGGGAGCAGCTTAAGGCGTACTGCATCAATGACGTGCAAGTGACTGCAAAGCTGTATGACATGATGGCAAAGCAGATCGCTTTGCGCGTGGATATGGGAGAACAGTATTCTGTGGACCTGCGCTCAAAGTCGGACGCGCAGATAGCCGAGACAGTTCTAAAGCACGAGATCGAAAGCGTAAGCGGCAAGACGCTGCGTCCGCAGAAAGTACGCGACGACGCGACGTTCAGATACCTTGATCCGAAAATCATCAGGTTTGAGACCGATCAGCTTGCGCAAATACTCAAGCGCGTCTTGGCTGAGGGGTTTGAACTGTCAGGCAATGGTTCGATTAAACTGCCGGAGTGGCTCAAAGATACGCGCATCAAAATAGGTTTGAGCGAGTACCAGATGGGGATTGGCGGGCTGCACTCATGCGAGAAAGGGCGAACAGTAATCGCAGGGTCGGATCATATCTTGGTGGATTTCGACGTGGCCTCGTACTATCCGAGCATCATTCTTCAACAAAAGATCGCTCCGGATAACATGGGGGACGATTTCACACAGATATATAAAAGCATCGTTGAACGCCGCATCGCCGCGAAGCGCGCTGGCGACAAGACGACTGCAGACACTTTAAAGATTGTCGTCAACGGTTCGTTCGGTAAGTTGGGAAGCAAGTACTCAACGCTCTACGCCCCCAACCTGTTGATCCAGACCACACTTACAGGGCAGTTTGCTTTGCTGATGTTGATTGAGCGCATGGAGAAGATCGGCGCGTCGGTGGTCAGCGCGAACACAGACGGGATTGTCGTCTTTGCTCCGAAGACGCTTCAAGACGATATTGAGGACGTGATCTTCTGGTGGCAGATCGACACGTCGTATGAGCTAGAACGCAGTGATTATTTGGCACTCCATAGTCGTGACGTGAACAACTACGTCGCCGTGAAAGCTGACGGAACCTACAAAGCGAAGGGGGTTTTTTCTGAGCCAGGGCTTATGAAGAACCCGCAGTTCCCGATTGTGTCAGAGGCCGTGGCCAAACACCTGAGCGGGCAGGGGGACTATCGTGACGTGATAATGTCCTGCAAGGACATTGGGCGGTTCGTGATGCTGCGCAAGGTCACTGGTGGAGCCATGTGGCGCGATGAGTCGTTGGGTAAGGCCGTGCGGTTTTACTACAGCACAGAGGTCGGGTCGGACGAGACGATCAGCTACGCTAAGAACAGCAACAAGGTGCCGCAGTCCGACGGGGCCAGACCATGTCTCGATCTGCCAGACGGGTTCCCGCAGGACGTTGATATCGAGCGGTACGTTGGGATGGCGCAAATGGTGTTTAAGCAAGTGGGGGTAAGCCATGCTTGAGCGCGACGTTGAGCGGGCGTTTGTGCAGCGCGTTAAGGCTCTTGGCGGGATGGCTGAGAAATTCGTTAGCCCTACACGCAGGGCTGTCCCTGACCGCATCGTTACGCTGCCTGGAGGGCGCATCATATTTGTAGAATTGAAGGCCCCTGGGAAAAAGCCAACAGACCTTCAAGCCCGAGACCATGAGCGCCGTCGCGCTTTAGGTTGTGATGTGAGGGTGATTGATAGCATGGAGGCGGCTCGTGCTTTCGAGGGGTGATCTGCATAAATATCAAGAGCGCGCGGTAGACTTCATCTTGAAGGAGCAGCGCGGGATGCTGGCCCTCGATATGGGGCTTGGGAAGAGTGTCTCCACACTAACAGCCATCAGCGACATGCTTGGTGCTATGATTGCAAGCAAGGTGCTGGTCATAGCCCCACTACGTGTTGCGAATAGCGTGTGGGCGCAGGAGGCGGGCGCGTGGAGCCACCTTAACCATTTGAGGGTGTCAGTATGCACAGGGCCGGAGAAGGCTCGCAGGGCGGCTCTCAGCCTCGATGCGGACGTGTACGTTATCAACCGCGAGAACATCATGTGGCTGGTCGAAAATTACGGACGCCGATGGGATTTCGACACGGTGATCATTGACGAAAGTTCGTCGTTCAAGAACTCGTCCAGCAAGCGTTTCAAGGCCCTCAAGAAGATGTTGCCAGCGATTGAGCGTATGGTGCTGCTAACGGGTACACCATCGCCAAACGGCTTGCTGGACATATGGCCGCAGATGTACCTGATTGACTACGGCCAGCGCCTTGGTCGCACTCTGACGGGATACAAGCAGCGCTTTTTTGAGCAGGACTATATGGGGTATCGATATACCCCTCGCGCAGGGTCTGCGGACCGCATTCACGAACTGATCGGTGACAAGGTAATCCATATGGCGGCTGAAGATTATCTTGATCTGCCTGACCGGATTGACATTGAGCAGCGCGTTGACATGCCACCGAAGGCGTTGGCTGATTACAAGGCATTCGAGCGTACGATGCTCGCCCAACTAGAAGACGAAGTGGTCGAGGCGACAACTGCGGCGGTGCTGGCCAACAAGCTGCTCCAATGGTCGAACGGCGCAATGTACACCGACGAGAACAAAAACTGGTCAGAGACGCACAAAGCTAAGCTGGACGCGCTTGCGGATATTGTTGACGACAACGAGGGCGAAAACATCCTCGTTGCGTACAACTACAAAAGCGATCTTGAGAGATTGCTTGCGCGCTTTCCGCAGGCGCGTGTCTTGGATAAGCAACAAGATACGATTGACGCTTGGAACCGTGGGGAAATCCAAATGCTGCTGGCCCATCCGGCTTCGGCTGGCCACGGGCTAAACTTGCAGCGCGGTGGGGCCTTATGCGTTTGGTTTGGGCTGAACTGGTCTCTTGAGTATTACCAGCAATTCAACGCAAGATTGCACCGGCAAGGACAAACCCGGCCAGTGCGCATCGTGCATGTTGTGTGTAAGGACACAATTGACGAGAGGGTGCTTGGTGTTTTGCGAGACAAGGACGCCGTGCAGGGCGCGTTGTTAAACGCTCTTAAGCCCTAACCATCTGTTCCCATCTCCCCTGCCAGAGCCAAGTAACCGCAGGCGTCAACAAAGCTGTCGAGGTGCGGGCCGTTTGCAAGGCGCGCGATCTTCATCAGCGCCATCATGTTAGCGGCGTCAACGGGCGTGATTATTACTTCGTGCTCAAGGTATGCGGCCCACAGATCGCCAATGCGCTTGAAGCTATCTTCTGGCGGGCCGTAGTGGTCTTGGCGGTCGCCGTTGATCAAGCCGTCGGCAGTTTTCAGGATTTCAGATCGCTTCATTTGCTATCTCCTTCAGCAGCGGGCGACGGAACCGCACTAACGTCGCCCGCTGCGTCAACCGCGCCCAGGGAGGATGAGGCGCGGTGTCTGCGTGTAAATCGAATGAGGGCCATGCGGCAGATGTCACT
>Ga0208547_1001052_pt1 | contig 15459 bp, 12 predicted proteins | sample DEB08_DNA_5_FD_185501 | JGI IMG/M metagenome (GOLD analysis project Ga0208547, IMG submission 185501) | Aqueous microbial communities from the Delaware River and Bay under freshwater to marine salinity gradient to study organic matter... | ecosystem: Environmental > Aquatic > Marine > Coastal ...
TTTAAGAGCACTTCAGTCTGTAGACCAAGCGGCTACAGAGGTGGCAAAATACTTTGACAAGTCGGTTTCAAAAGTTGTGGCGACCCTTGGGTGGGAGCAAGAATATTTCTTGATTGACAAAGCTCTTGTCGATGCGCGTCCAGATCTTAAATTAGCCGGGCGTACTCTTTTGGGACATTCTTCTGCCAAAGGTCAACAATTAGACGATCATTATTTTGGTTCAATCCCGACCCGCGTGTTAAACTTCATGCGTGATTTGGAAAATGAGTGTATGCTCCTAGGTGTGCCCGTAAAGACACGTCACAATGAGGTGGCTCCAAATCAATTCGAGTTGGCGCCCATCTTTGAAGAAGCAAACCTAGCGGTAGATCACAACTCATTGCTCATGGATGTCATGGATAAAGTGGCAGATCGTCATGATTTTAAAGTTCTATTCCATGAAAAACCATTTGCAGGCATCAATGGAAGTGGAAAACACAATAACTGGTCTTTAGCTACCGACACTGGAGTGAACTTGTTGAGTCCTGGATCAACCCCTATGAAGAATCTTCAGTTTTTGACTTTCTTTATCAACACCATAAAAGCGGTTAACGAGTATGAGGAATTAATTCGTGCAGCGATTGCTAGCGCCAGTAACGATCACCGTCTAGGGGCCAATGAGGCACCTCCAGCCATTATCTCTGTGTTCATTGGATCTCAATTAACTGAGGTTTTGGATGAATTAGAAAAAGTTACTGATGGTAAACTGTCTCCTCAGGAAAAAACGGAACTTAAGTTAAATGTCGTTGGAAAAATTCCAGAGATTCTTTTAGACAACACAGATCGTAACCGTACATCGCCTTTTGCCTTTACTGGAAATAAATTTGAATTGCGCGCTGTAGGGTCCACTGCAAACTGTGCGAACCCAATGACGGTACTCAACGCTGTTGTGGCCAAGCAATTGATTGAGTTCAAAGCTGAAGTTGATGCTCTAATTGCGGATAAAAAAATGAAAAAAGACGATGCAATCTTTAATGTGCTACGTGAGTACATCAAAGCCTCAAAACGCATTCGTTTTGAAGGTGACGGTTATGGACAAGCATGGGAAGATGAAGCCGCTAAAAGAGGTCTAAGTAACAATAAAACGACGCCACAGGCCCTTAAAGCCAAAGTTTCAAAGCAAGCTATTGAGCTCTATGAGCAATTAGGCATCATGAGCAAAGTAGAAATTGAAGCGCGTCATGAAATTGAAGTTGAAGAATATGCCAAGCGCATACAAATAGAAGGACGCATTTTGGGGGACATCGCGCGAAATCACGTGATCCCAACGGCGATTCGTTATCAAAATATCTTGATCGAGAATGTACAGGGACTTAAAGATATTTATGGAGAGGGCTTCAAAAAAATCGCTGCAGAGCAAATGAGTTTGATTGAACAAATCAGCGGTCATATCGAGCACATCAATAAAGGCATTACTGAGATGATCGACGCGCGCAAGAAAGCCAACACTCTAGATGATATGGAGGCTTGCGCATTTGCCTATTGCAACGAGGTTAAACCGCTTTTTGATGACATTCGTTATCACTGTGATAAATTGGAGCTGCTTGTCGACGATGAGCTTTGGCCACTGGTCAAATACCGCGAATTATTATTCACGCGATAAATTGTTTTGAAAAAGAGAAAAGGGGTTCCAAAACCGAGGTTTTGAACCCCTTTATTTTTTTACCTTTGCCACAATGAGTCAAGAGATTTCAAAACGGTATGCCCAACGCGGGGTTTCCTCGGCTAAGTCTGAGGTTCATAAAGCCATTGAAAAGGTCGATAAAGGCCTTTTTCCAGGGGCATTTTGCAAAATAGTTCCTGATTATCTTACCGGGAGTCCTGACCATTGCTTAGTGATGCACGCCGATGGAGCGGGCACTAAATCTTCTTTGGCCTATATGTATTGGCGCGAAACTGGAGATTTGAGTGTTTGGAAAGGTATTGCGCAAGATGCTTTAATCATGAATATCGATGATCTTCTATGTGTTGGAGCGGTCGATAATATCTTGTTATCCTCCACAATTGGGCGCAATAAAAATTTAATCCCTGGCGAAGTACTTTCAGCCATCATCCAAGGAACACAAGAATTAGTGGAAGAGCTCAGCGCCAAAGGCGTAACCATTCATGCCACTGGCGGAGAGACCGCCGATGTTGGGGACTTGGTGAGAACCATCATCGTCGATTCTACAGTAACGGCTCGATTAAAGCGTTCTGAGGTGATCGACAATGCCAATATTAAACCGGGTAACGTGATAGTTGGCTTGGCATCCTTTGGACAAGCCACGTATGAACAAGAGTATAATGGTGGAATGGGTAGCAATGGACTCACTTCTGCCCGTCATGATGTTTTTGCCAAAAGTCTTGCAAAGCGCTATCCAGAGAGTTATGATGCAGCGGTTCCGGAAGAATTAGTGTATTCAGGGACCAAGGAGCTCACTCAGCCTATAGAGGGAACACCACTTGATGCGGGGAAACTCGTTTTATCCCCCACACGAACATACGCTCCTGTAGTCAAAGCCATTTTTGATAAGTTGGGGCGCGAATGCATTGATGGTATGGTTCATTGCAGTGGCGGCGCTCAAACTAAAGTCCTACATTTTTTATCTCGCGGACAAGTCATTAAGGATAATTTATTTCCGACCCCACCACTATTTGATCTAATTCAAAAGGAAAGCCAAACGCCTTGGAAAGAAATGTATCAGGTCTTTAACATGGGCCATCGCATGGAATTTTATCTGGATCCAAAGCACGCGCAAGAAATAATTGATATCGCTGCTGAGTTCAATATCGAGGCACAGATCGTCGGGCGCGTTTTAGAAGCTGATCAAAAGAGTTTGACCATCGTTTCTGAGCACGGCCACTTCGTTTACCATTAGCGTTTAGCCATAAAATTAATGTAAATTTGCCTGAATAATTGGGCATGCACTGTATATGCTAGAAAAACTGAACATAGTTAAGCAGCGATTTGACGAGGTTAATGACCTGATCATCCAACCTGAGGTTATTAGTGATCAAAAGCGCTATATTCAACTCAATAAGGAATACAAGGATCTTTCCTTGCTCATGAAAAAGCGTGAGGCCTACATCGCTATGCAAAACGCCATCGATGAGGCGCAGCAAATTTTGGCTGGAGAAACAGATCCAGAAATGATTGAAATGGCCAAAATGGAGCTTGAATCGGCTCAAGAACTCAAGCCGAAACTCGAGGAAGAAATTCGCTTTTTATTGGTTCCAAAAGAACCAGAAGACGCCAAGAATGCAGTCGTTGAAATTCGCGCAGGGACAGGGGGTGACGAAGCCAGTATTTTTGCTGGAGATTTACATCGTATGTATACCAAATACTGCGAATCAAAAGGTTGGCAGGTTAGTGTAGTGGATTATAATGAAGGGACCAGTGGTGGTTTCAAAGAAATAATCTTTGAGGTCAATGGAGAGGATGTTTATGGAACGCTTAAATACGAAGCAGGGGTGCATCGCGTACAGCGGGTCCCACAGACCGAAACTCAAGGGCGAGTGCATACCAGTGCGGCTACAGTAATGGTCTTACCCGAAGCTGAGGAGTTTGATGTAGAACTCGATATGACTGAGGTGCGCATCGAACGCACGACATCTACAGGGCCCGGAGGACAATCGGTAAACACCACTTATTCGGCCATTAAATTACACCACGAACCAACGGGGATGATTGTGAGTTGTCAAGATCAGAAATCATCGCATAAAAACCTTGAAAAAGCCTTGAAGGTTTTGCGCTCAAGACTTTACGAGCTCGAATTGGCCAAAAAGATGGAGGCTGATTCACAAAAGCGCAAAAGCATGGTGTCCTCGGGAGATCGAAGTGCCAAGATTCGGACCTATAACTACCCGCAAGGACGTGTTACGGACCACCGCATTAATTTGACCCTTTACGATTTGGGGAACATCATGGATGGAGACATCCAAAAAATAATTGACGAATTACAATTGGTCCGCAATACCGAAAAACTGCAAGAGGCAGGGGAAACCTTTTAAATGGATCAAGCATTTAATTTAAACTGATGACTCAGGAACAACTTACTCAGGCAATACACGATAAATCATCTTTTCTCTGCATCGGATTGGATGTTGATTTGGATAAAATTCCAGCCCATTTATTGGAGCAAGAAGATCCAATTTTTGCCTTTAATAAAGCCATTATTGATGCGACCCATCACCTTGCGGTGGCCTACAAGCCCAATACAGCGTTTTATGAGTCCTATGGGACCAAAGGATGGCAGGCATTAGAGAAAACCATAGATTATTTAAATGTAAACCATCCTGAAATATTTACCATTGCTGATGCCAAAAGAGGGGATATTGGCAATACGTCTACGCGCTATGCTAAGGCCTTTTTTGATCAGATGGGATTTGATGCCCTAACCATTGCCCCTTATATGGGCCGAGACTCGGTAGAGCCCTTTTTGGCTTTTGAAGACAAATTTGTGATTCTTTTGGCTTTGACGTCAAACCCTGGTGCCTTTGACTTTCAGGTCAGTGATACTGAGCAGAACTTATTTGAGCAAGTCTTACAAACCGCCCAAACCTATAAAAATCACGAGCGCCTCATGTTTGTGGTGGGGGCGACTAAAACTGAGTATTTATCGCGTGTACGGGCCATTGCTTCAGAATCTTTTTTATTGGTTCCAGGAGTAGGCGCCCAAGGGGGGAGTCTCGATGAGGTTTGTGCCCACGCTTTGAATGACCAGGTCGGACTTTTGATAAATTCCTCACGCGGAATCATTTACGCAAGCCGCGGAGAAGATTTTGCTCAAGCTGCAGCAGCAGAAGCTCAGAAACTTCAAGAGCAAATGAAGGCGATACTCGCAAAACGTTGGGGTTAAAGTCCTCGTTTATTGAGGGTGTTTTAGGTTGAATAATGTGGTATAAAATCATCCATTCGCTGATGAATTCGTAAATTTATACCCATTAACGACCCAAAAATTGACAATGCAGCAACCAGAGCCCTATCGTCCAAAACATAAAATTCGAATTGTAACCGCCGCCTCGCTTTTTGATGGTCATGATGCCGCCATAAATATTATGCGCCGCATCATCCAGGCCACAGGGGTAGAGGTGATTCATTTGGGGCACGACAGAAGTGTGGATGAAGTGGTGTCGACAGCGATTCAAGAAGATGCGCATGCTATTGCTATGACGTCGTATCAAGGCGGGCATATGGAGTATTTCAAATATATGTATGATCTCCTTCAAGAGCGCGGTGCAAGTCATATCAAGATTTTTGGCGGCGGCGGTGGCGTAATCCTTCCAGAAGAAATAAAAACATTAATGGATTACGGGATTACGCGCATTTATTCGCCAGATGATGGACGTGCCATGGGCTTACAGGGCATGATTAATGATTTGGTGGAAAAAAGCGATGAGTCGCGAGGAGACCTAACTGAGTTCGACCGCAAAAAGCTCTCTGTAGACCAGCCTCAATATGTGGCCCAATGTATCAGTGCTGCAGAAAATTTTCCCGAACAAATCAAATTGTTTTTAGAAGAACTGCGAAATTCTGCTGATCTAAATCAGGTTCCTGTCTTGGGAATAACGGGAACCGGTGGAGCAGGAAAATCGTCTTTGGTCGATGAGCTCGTGCGCCGATTTTTGGCGGCCTACCCAGAAAAGCGATTAGCCATTATTTCTGTAGACCCATCTAAGAGAAAAACTGGAGGGGCCTTGTTGGGGGATCGGATTAGGATGAATGCCATCAATACCTCGAGAGTCTATATGCGTAGTTTGGCGACGCGCCAAAGTAATCTGGCGCTGTCTAAATACGTCAATGATGCCCTTGATTTAGTTAAAGCCTCAGGATTTGATTTGGTGATACTTGAAACCTCTGGAATAGGCCAAAGCGATACTGAAATTTTAGAACACAGTGATGTGTCGCTTTATGTGATGACTCCGGAATTCGGGGCAGCCACCCAGCTTGAAAAAATCGATATGCTTGATTTTGCTGATTTGGTGGCCCTAAATAAATTTGACAAACGCGGCGCTTTGGATGCCCTAAGAGATGTGCGCAAACAGTATATGCGCAATCATAATATATGGGAAACGCCAAGCGAGCAGCTTCCGGTATTTGGGACTATTGCTTCTCAATTTAATGACCCAGGAATGAATCGTTTATATGGGGCAATTATGCAGACCTTGATTCAGCGTATGAATCTGGACTGGCCCCTAGAGGCCTCTTCCCAGGACCAAGATTCAGAAAAGGTTTTTGTTATTCCCCCGGCGCGCACGCGTTATCTTTCAGAAATTTCAGAATCGATTCGTCAGTACGATACATTTGCTGGAGCCCAAGCTAAAGTGGCCCAAACCTTATATGGGCTATTCAAAGCAATCGAACATTTATCACCAAATCCCGTAAAATTGAGTCCAGAGGGGCTCATAATCGAGGGCAGGCCAAGTGAGAATGAATCTGCTGCTTTGTTGGATCAACTCTTAGGGCAATTTAAATCCGTCAAAATGAATTTAGATCCACATTTATGGCAACAAATTGTGGATTGGGACAGCCTAAAGGCTAAATATCGTGCTCCGGAATACGACTTTCAGGTAAGGGATAAGGTTATAAAAATGCCGACCCACAGTACTTCACTTTCCATGACCCAAATCCCCAAGGTGGCTTTGCCACGCTACACGGCCTGGGGCGATTTATTAGAATGGATGATGCAAGAAAATGTCCCTGGCTCCTTTCCTTATACTGCAGGCTTGTATCCTTTTAAACGGGTCGCCGAAGATCCTACACGGATGTTTGCCGGAGAAGGTGGACCGGAACGCACAAACCGCAGATTTCATTATTTGAGCCAAAACATGTCGGCCATTCGATTGTCTACGGCCTTTGACAGCGTAACGCTTTATGGGCATGACCCGGACCTCAGACCCGATATTTACGGTAAAATAGGCAATGCGGGGGTGTCGGTATGTTGTTTAGATGACGCCAAAAAATTGTACAGTGGTTTTGATTTATCCGATCCAATGACTTCGGTGAGCATGACCATTAACGGCCCGGCGCCCATGGTTTTGGCATTTTTCTTGAATGCAGCGATTGATCAAAATTGTGAAAAGTATATCAAAGAACATCAATTAGAGGCTGAGGTAGAAAAGACACTTACGGCTCATTATCCGGATAAAGCCTTACGTCCAAAATATCACGGTGAACTCCCTAAAGGACACAACGGATTGGGGCTATTACTTCTTGGAATAACCGGGGATCAAGTTTTACCCGCTGAAGTGTATCATAAAATTAAGGCGGATACCTTGACTCAGGTTCGAGGAACCGTTCAAGCTGATATTTTAAAAGAGGATCAGGCCCAAAATACCTGTATTTTTTCGACAGAATTTGCGCTGCGCCTCATGGGCGATGTACAGGAATATTTTATTGAGCAAAAGGTCCGGAATTTTTATTCGGTCAGTATTTCAGGATACCATATTGCTGAGGCTGGGGCAAATCCTATTACCCAGCTTGCTTTCACCTTGTCCAATGGCTTTACCTATGTAGAGTACTATTTATCAAGAGGAATGAGCATTGATGATTTTGGACCAAATTTATCTTTTTTCTTTAGTAATGGAATTGATCCAGAATATGCAGTAATCGGTCGCGTCGCCCGTAAAATATGGTCCAAGGCCATGCGCGAAAAATACGGCGCTGATCCACGATCACAAATGCTCAAATACCATATTCAGACTTCAGGACGCAGCCTTCATGCTCAAGAAATTGACTTTAACGATATCCGTACAACATTGCAAGCGCTTTATGCGATTTATGACAATTGTAATTCTCTTCATACCAATGCTTATGATGAGGCCATAACCACCCCAACTGAGGACAGTGTGCGTCGCGCTATGGCAATTCAGCTCATCATTAATAAAGAACTCGGGCTTGCTAAAAACGAAAACCCAATTCAAGGCGCATTTATTATCGAGGAATTAACTGATTTAGTAGAGCAGGCCGTTTTGATGGAATTTGATCGAATTACGGAGCGAGGAGGAGTGCTGGGTGCTATGGAGACCATGTACCAACGCGGAAAAATTCAAGAGGAAAGTTTGCATTATGAGACCCTAAAGCATACCGGGGAGTTTCCTATCATTGGGGTCAATACCTTTTTGAGCAGCAAAGGATCTCCAACCATAATTCCTTCTGAAGTAATTCGGGCCACGGAGCAGGAGAAACAGATTCAAATCAACACTGTTCGCGCCTTGCACAAAAACAAGGAGGCGCAACTCAGAGAAGTCTTAGGGGCCTTAACCGTGGCAGTCAAAAACAATGAAAATTTGTTTGCCGTACTCATGCAGGCCGTCAAGGTGGCGTCATTAGGGCAAATTACTCGGGTATTATTTGATGTCGGGGGGCAATACCGCCGAAATATGTAGGCTCAGTTTAGAGCATAAGGGCCCAAGTGCGCTGCAGTTTGCGGAATTGTCTGAGTTCTTTTCTAAAAAGAGGTAAAAATTCTTTGCTTTGAACCGAGCTATTTTCAAGACGATCACAGGTGTAGAAAAGCTTTTTTGTCAATAATTTAACCCGTTTAGCATATCGTCTTTTGTCTTCGGCGTAAGGTTGATTTTCTGCGCGCAGAATCTCCGGGACCAAACTATAGGATTGCTGAATAATGTCCCCTGTAAAGTAAATTTCTTTGTGCTCAGGGCCATGATGTTCCGGTCCAATGAGGTCCTCAGTATAGAGATAAGACATATGACGCGATAAGGTCAAAATATCCAGCGCCTTGTAATACAAGGGCGGATAATGTAAACGATGCGATAGTCTTTTTTTCATAGCAGATTCTGAGGCAAGCAGAATTAATCAAATTTAATTTAATGGCGTTTATCCGCGCTTAATCATTTAAACTAAAATCACATTTATAGTTTAAAATTTAAGTTTTTTTTATTAAATTTCGATAATTATTAAGAATAGTTTGAAATAACATGGATCAATTAAATCGGCGTATTCTCCAATGTCTGCAGACCAATGCCCGTTATTCGCATGCGGAAATAGGGCGAATCGTGGGGATCAGCTCGCCAGCGGTGAATGAACGAATCAAGAAAATGGAGGATGCTGGGATTATTAAAGGTTATCGCACGGAGGTCTCTTCTTTTGAGTGCGGTTATCAATTGCGGGCCATCATTACCGTGCGTGCCTTCATGGGAAAACTCAAACCATTTTTAGACCAAGTAAAGGGTTTTCCTGAGGTCGTAAATTGCTATCGGATTACAGGAAATGAAAACATTGTTATGGAGGTGGTTTTGGTTAACCAAAAACACCTCGAGCAGTTTATTGATAAGCTCATCGTTTTTGGTGAGACCAAAACACAAATTATTTTATCCAAAGTTGTCGACCATCATCCTATAGTACCACAATTATGAAGTCTATTATTACCCTCTTTTTCTTTAGTTCACTACTGTTACAACATCCTGTTATAGCCCAAAACAAGGATCGTATTGTTCAAGAAATACAAGACTATCAAGACGAGATGGATCGTGAATTTGCCGATCCTGAGCAAAGTATATTAAAACCTGAAGATTTAAGCCAATTTAAAGGACTAAACTGGTATCCAATTAATTTGGATTATCGGGTGACAGCGCGCCTCGAACGCACACCAAATGCAACGCCGTTCCTGATGCCTACTACAACCGAGCGTCGGCCGGAGTACGTTCAATATGGGATTTTGTATTTTACCTTAAATGATCATGAATTACAGCTGCCTGTCTATCGGAGTGCTCAGGGGTATGATGATCCACAATACGTCGACTATTTGTTTTGTCCATTCACGGATTGGGCCTCAGGTGATGGGGCTTATGGCGGAGGTCGTTATATCGACTTGCGTATTCCTGAAGGGGATCGTTTAATTTTAGATTTTAACAAATCCTATAATCCCTATTGCGCGTACAATGAGCGTTATTCTTGTCCCATTCCACCCAAAGAAAACGACTTGCCCGTGCGTATTGAAGCCGGGATTAAAGCCTTTAAGGAATACTAATTGTGTATTTAGACCCGAATAATAATCGGGGATGCAGTTCTGTATGGCCTTTTATTGTCGGCTGAGCCAAAGACCCAAGAAGACTGCAGCTACGCCCAATAACATGGTTGAGGCCATGTAAACAAGAGCGTGCATTGTGGCTCCATTTTTTATCATATTGACTTGTTCCAAAGCCAAAGCGCTAAAGGTGGTAAATCCGCCGCAGAATCCTATGGCCAAAAGCAGGCGCAGATCGGTTTCAAAGTGGGGCCATTTGATAAACCACCCCATTAACAGTCCGATGATTAGACTGCCTAATATATTCGCACTAAAGGTTCCTGCAGCCCAGGGATAATATTGATTTAGCCAGCTGCTAAGCCCATAGCGTAGCGCACTGCCTAATCCGCCACCAAGGAACACTAAGACAATATTTTTAATCATGAATTCAACCTTCTAAAACAATTAACTCGCACAGCGTGTGGGCTAAGATAAATAATTTGAGGGACCAGAGCTGAGCCAAGCACCAACCTTTAGCCATGGTTGCTTATTTTTTGAGAATATTGAGGGGCGTATCAAAACTTTGGACCCAAAATAAAATCAAAATTTAACTACCTTTAGGCTTCAAAAATTACCAAAAATGAAACAATATCTTTTAAGTGCCGTATTACTCGGATTATTGACCTTAACCAGCTGTGGGGATCAAACCACGCCTGAACAAGAAACTAGTTTTGACTTTAATGTCGATCAATTTGCTGACGTAAAAGTTTTGCGTTATCAGATTCCTGGTTTTGAAGAGTTGTCTTTAAATGAGCAGAAGTTGGTCTATTTTATGACTCAAGCCGGACTCGAAGGGCGCGATATTATGTGGGCGCAGAATTACAGACACAATCTTGAAATTCGCAAGGCACTAGAAAAAATATATGTTGATTTTCCTGGGCAGCGCACCAGTGACCAATGGATGGCCTTCGAGACCTATCTAAAGCGCGTCTGGTTTTCAAATGGGATTCATCACCATTACAGCAACGACAAAATCATGCCCGAATTCCCGGCGAAATATTTAAAAGAATTACTGATTGCATCTGGAGCAACCCTCGAAGCTGAGGCTTTTGAGGTGATTTTTAACGATAAAGACAACAAAAAGGTTAATCTGAGTAAAGACGCCGATATTGTTTTAGAAAGTGCCATTAATTTTTATGGTCCCGATGTGACGACTCAAGATGTAGAGGATTATTACGGGTCTGTAAGTGTGGATCCTGAACGTCCAATAGAAATTGGTCTTAACACCCGATTAGTAAAACAAGATGGCGCTCTTGTAGAACAAGTTTATCGCAGTGGTGGACTCTATGGGGAAGCTATAGATCGAATCATCTACTGGTTGGAGCAGGCGGTAACCGTCGCAGAGAATCCAGCTCAGGCCGAGGCTTTGAAACTCCTTGTTGAATATTATAAAACAGGAGACTTGCATACTTGGGATGAATATGCCGTAGCATGGGTTAATGCCACTGAAGGAAATATTGATTGGATCAATGGATTTATTGAAGTGTATAACGATCCAAAAGGTTATAAAGGATCTTACGAGACTATTGTACAGATCAAAGATTTTGATATGTCCAAAAAGATGAGCGTGCTTTCTGAGCAAGCCCAGTGGTTTGAGGACAATTCCCCCCTCATGCCTGAACACAAGAAAAAAGAAGTCAAAGGGGTCTCGTATAAAACGGTGGTTGTAGCCGGGGAGTCAGGAGACGCTTCACCAAGCACGCCGATAGGGGTTAACTTGCCGAACAATAACTGGATCAGACAAGCTCATGGAAGTAAGTCTGTGTCCTTAGGAAATATTATCAACGCGTATAACAGTGCGGGCGGCAGTGGGCGTTTACAAGAATTTGCCCATGATGCCGAAGAGATTGAATTAGAGGAGCAATACGGAGCATTAGCTGACAAATTGCACACCGCGTTGCACGAGGTTGTGGGCCATGCTTCTGGACAAATAAATCCAGGAGTGGGCACACCAAAGGAAACCTTAAAAAGTTATAAATCAACCATTGAGGAAGGTCGTGCTGATTTGTTTGGACTTTATTATCTGATGGATCCAAAATTACAAGAACTTGGTTTGGTCACGGATTGGGAAGCGACGGGAAAAGCGGCCTATGATGGATATATTCGCAATGGACTGGTAACTCAGCTCATTCGGTTGAATCTAGGTGATGATGTAGAAGAAGCCCATATGCGCAACCGTCAATGGGTGAGTGCGTGGGTTTTTGAAAAAGGCCAGGATCAAGGGGTTATCGAGCGTGTTACCCACGATGGGAAAACGTATTATGACATCAAAGATTACAACCAATTACGCGAATTATTTGGTCAGCTATTGCGCGAGACCCAGCGTATCACAAGTGAAGGGGATTATGAGGCTGCTATGGCGCTGGTTGAGAATTACGGGGTAAAAGTAGATCAAACCTTGCATGCCGAAGTCCTCGAGCGAAACAGCAAATTTACCTCTGCACCTTACAGTGGATTTGTGAATCCAGTTTTAGTGCCTGAGCGCAATGAGCAAGACGAAATAGTCGGGTTTAAAGTGGAACAGCCAGAATCGTTTGAGGCTCAAATGTTGACCTACAGTAAGACTTACGGAAATCTTTAGGCACTAAGCCAGAGGTAAAAGTGGCCAATAAATAGGGGTAACTCAATTTATTGTTTTAACCAAATTTTGGCCAGCAAAAGCAGTAAGAAAAATGCTAGGAATCCAATCAAAACCCAGCGTTTTCCTTTGAAATGTTTTTGGTGAATGGCCCTGTCTTTTTTGTAGCTCAGTCGAATGATCAACACAAAAGCAACAAAAAAACAGATTGAGAAAATTATTTGTCCAGTACTAAACATTTCAGTGTTTTAGGTCAATATAGCGTTTTTGGTCTATTGGGCCTTCCCCGATGAAGCGGGATTTGAAGGCATACAAAAATAGAAATTATTAAGGGATTATTTATGAAACACTACACCAATGCAGTTCGTGATTTTCACCAGGCTTTTGGTCTTGGGATTGAAGCACAGCCCAAAGCAGATTTAGGGGAAAAAAAGCACCAATTGCGCTTTAATTTAATGAAAGAAGAGAATGAGGAATACCTCGAAGCTGCCAATAACGGAGATTTGGTGGAGATCGCTGATGCTCTTGGCGATATGCTGTATATTTTATGTGGAACCATTATCGAACATGGGCTACAGGATAAAATTGTAGCGGTCTTTGATGAAATTCAGCGCAGCAATATGTCAAAACTGGGTCAAGACGGCAAGCCGATTTATAGAGAGGATGGTAAAGTTCTTAAAGGGCCGAATTATTTTAAACCAGACATTGCATCAATCGTAATTGATGACGAAAGGGGCAAATAAAAAAGATCTAAACTGGCTTTAGACTTTTACGCGCCAACCAAATGGATCGTTCGCACGATTGTATTGTATATCCTGAAGAGCGTGTTTGAGGCGGTCTGCATAAGCATCACTCACATCTGGCAAGGTGTACAGTTTATCCTTGTGTCCAAAGGCACTAACTGCGCTGATGGTTGCGGCAGTTCCTGAACCAAAGATTTCTTTCAGATCACCACTGTGATAAGCCTCCATAAGCTCCGTGACACTGAATTTGCGTATGGAGATATCCAAATGCATCTCATGAGCGAGATCTATGATGCTCTTTCGCGTCACACCATCTAGAATCCGATCGCTTGTTGGGGCCGTAATTAAAGTATCTCCTACTCGGAAAAATACATTCATCGTTCCCGCTTCTTCCAAAAACTCATGGCTGCTGGCATCGGTCCAAATGACCTGATGATAGCCTTTTTCACGGGCTAGATTTGTCGGGTAAAATTGCGCCGCATAATTTCCGGCTGCTTTGGCAAATCCTACACCGCCATCCGCTGCGCGACTGAAATGATCGGCAATGAGGACTTTAAGTTTTTCATTGTAATAAGCCGTTACTGGGGAAAGCAAAATCATAAATTCATAGCGCACCGCTGGCGATGCTGCTACTCCAGTTTCAGTAGCAATGACAAATGGTCGAATATATAAAGCATGGCCGTGACCTCCTTTGACCCAGTCACGATCAATATCGACTAGTGTTTTAAGGGCTTCAAAAAATAATGCCTCTGGAAATTCAGGAACGGCCAAGCGCTGGGCAGATGTGTTAAATCGAGCAATGTTTTGATCAGGTCGAAATAAAAAGACACTCCCATGGTCGTCTTTGAAGGCTTTCATTCCTTCAAATATGGCCTGACCGTAATGAAATACTTTTGCTCCTGGGTCTAGCGTTATAGGGCCGTAAGGGGTGATTCTTGGATTCTGCCACACCCCTTGATCATAGGTGCAGCAAAACATATGGTCGGTAAAGGTCTTACCAAAAGTAAGCTGGTTAAAATCTACCGTATTAATTCGGCTGTTCTGGCATCGGCTTACTTCAATCACTCGGATCGTTCTTTTAGGTGATTCATCGCGGCAAAATTAGGCAAAAAAATACCCAAAATGCCCTTAAAATTTCATAAAATTGCACTCTAATTCATTGATTATAAAACCCCCTAAACATGAAAAATTTATTTCTCCTTGCTCTATTGTTCCTTACATTTAGTTCTTGTAAGGACTCAGGTGCTCCGTCCGAAAATAGTCAAGATCAATCAGCGACAACGGCTCAAGAATATGTTTCTTTTGGTGCTCAAATAGAGGCAGAAAATGCCATTGACGCTGCTGCAATGATGGCTTTATATTCTGATTTAAAAGAAGGAGACACCATAGCTGCAAAATTTCAAGCGCCGGTCAATAGCGTTTGTAAAATGAAAGGTTGTTGGATGCGTTTGGCCGTGGGAGAACAAGAAGCCTTCGTGAAGTTCAAGGATTACGGATTTTTTGTACCTAAATACCTTTCTGATGTTGAGGTCGTTGTTTCTGGTAAAGCCTATGTCTCTAAAACAAGTGTTGACGATTTGAAGCACTTTGCCCAAGATGCGGGTAAACCGCAGGACGAAATTGATGCCATTACGGAACCTGAACTCAGTTTAGACTTTATGGCTGATGGCGTTTTGGTGCCTGCATCAGCGATTGTGAAAGAAGCGGATGCGTCTGCATCAGAGTCAGAGGGGACTTCAGAATCAGAGGGGACTTCAGATTCTGGAGCCACTGAATAATTTCAGGTCTAAATTTTATGACCCCGAAAGCCCATGCGCTTAAACTGATTCAAACCGGTGACGGATCCTCTAGTTTATATCATGAAGGACTCGATGAGACCTATCATTCTCGACATGGTGCCATCGCAGAGTCGAAGCATGTATTTATTAGTCAAGGACTTACACATCGATTAGCCTTAAAATCGACAAGCCACCTTTCAATTTTAGAAATGGGTTTTGGAACGGGACTCAATGCCTTGCTCACTCTTTTATATTTCCAGGACGAACGACAAGAGCAGTATAATTTCGAAAATAAAAGCCCCTCATTTTCAATA
>Ga0208547_1001055_pt1 | contig 15430 bp, 18 predicted proteins | sample DEB08_DNA_5_FD_185501 | JGI IMG/M metagenome (GOLD analysis project Ga0208547, IMG submission 185501) | Aqueous microbial communities from the Delaware River and Bay under freshwater to marine salinity gradient to study organic matter... | ecosystem: Environmental > Aquatic > Marine > Coastal ...
GAGGGAGAATACGACTCTCTCGTCATTCAACGTAGAGAATTGAGGAATCAATACCATGGCAATGAAACCAAGAGCAATGCAAGCGGCATCTAAGAAGAAGACAATGATGCGTGGGGGCGGTATGACTGCCGCTAATGCAGGTGCATCGATGAAGCCAACGCAGAAGGGTACGCCAAAGCCTGCAATGATGCGTGGAGGCATGGCGAAAAAAGCCAAGATGATGCGGGGAGGCATGGCCTCTAAGGCTGGCAAGGCCAGCGGTGGCATGACCAAAAAGAAGTAATTCTTAGATGACTATCGCAAAGAACAGCAGAACAAAGTCTGAGATTGTTGCTATAAGCGCAGATGATGTGCCTTTAACTTTGTACACATGTCCTGCCAATGCAAAGGCACACATGAGTCTGCTGTTCATTACGAATGCTTCAAGCAATGCCAGTGATATTGACGTACAGTGGTACAGAGCATCTGTAGCTACTAGCTTTTTTATTATTGGCGGTACAAACTTAAGTCAGGGGGAGTTTATCAAGATTGATAACGCATTTATTGTCCTTGAAGCTGGGGATTATATAACTGTAGAAACGACAGGTACTGCAGGATCTGGTGTTCCTGATACCGATGCCTTCTGTACCGTCGAAGAATTCTTCAATCCAGTGGGAGGATAATTGTTATGCCACTGAAAAAAGGGACCTCCCCGAAAACCATCTCTAAGAACATTAAGACGGAGATGAAACGTGGTAAACCTCAGAAGCAAGCTGTAGCGATTGCCTTGAGTAAAGCAGGCAAAGCCAAGCCTAAAGTCAAAGCCTCTACGGGTAAGTCTGTACAGAAGAGTAAGGTCAATGAAGCTGGAAACTACACCAAACCCTCCATGCGTAAGAACTTATTTAACCAGATCAAAGCAGGCGGTAAAGGCGGAAAGCCCGGACAGTGGAGTGCAAGAAAGGCCCAGATGCTTGCAAAGCAGTACAAAGCAAAGGGTGGAGGCTACAAGTCGTAGTGAAGAAACCTCAGCAAAGTCTAAAGAACTGGACCAAACAGAAGTGGCGTACCAAAAGTGGCAAGCCATCTACACAAGGCCCCAAAGCTACCGGGGAGCGTTATCTACCGGAGAAAGCTATCAAGGCTCTTTCGGCCAGCGAGTATGCCGCTACTACCAAAGCCAAGCGGAAAGCAACTAAGTCCGGTAAGCAGGTAGCCAAGCAACCCAAGAAGATTGCAAAGAAAACTGCGAGATATAGATAATGGCAACTACTAAAGATGTCGAACGCCTGCCTTCAGGCCGTATTAAGTACCGGGGTGAAACCTTCGCTGGATACAACAAGCCAAAGCGAACGCCTGACGGACCGAAAAAGTTTGCTGTCCTTGCAAAGAAGGATGACCAGATTAAGCTAGTACGCTTCGGTGACCCGAATATGGAAATTAAGAAGGATAGCCCTGCACGTCGAAAGTCGTTCCGTGCAAGACACAATTGCGATACAGCAACAGATAAATTTACAGCAAGATATTGGTCTTGTAAAAAATGGTAAGATGAGATGGCAACCTATTTAAAACCAGACAAAGAGTACACAGAAAAACAATTGGCATTCCTAGAAGCAATGGCAGGAGAAGCTAAGGGCAACATTCGTGCGGCCATGACCATGGCAGGATACTCGACAACGACGCACACTAAAGAAGTTGTGAATCCTCTACAAGATGAATTGATCGGACTAGCTAATTCTGTACTCGCTTACAACTCTGTCAAAGCCGCATTAGGTTTATCAGGTGTCTTAGATGATCCAACAGCCTTGGGTGCTAAGAATGCAGTGACTGCCGCTACTCAAATTTTAGACCGTGTTGGTGTTGTTAAAAAAGAAAAGGTGGAAGTGTCTTCAGATACAGGTGGTTTATTTATTTTACCACCTAAAAAGGCTGAAGAAGCCAGCGAGTAAGAGCAGATGGCTCTAACCGACGAGCAAAGACAACACATTAAGGATTCGATATTCCCTGACCGACTGCAAAACAACGGCAGGGGTCGTCCCCCATTTGCCGCATTGTACGATGTAGACCCTGCAACAAAAAGTCCTACCCTTGCGTTTGACTTACGGCAGGACTTAGTCGGCTACGTGTTGGATGCTATCGGTGCGATGAAGGAAGGAACGTCGTACAGACAGGCGGCAAGCTATGTTTCTGCCAATGTAGGTTATAAATTTTCTCATGAATTAGCCCGTCGGATCTTCCAAAAGGTCTGCGAACTCTACCCAGAGTGGGGAGAGTACCGCAAACAAGCCCATGGTATCCACGGTGAGAACAACGCCCAGTCCCCAGAATTCAAAGATAAGAAAAAACAAGCAAAACTCCGTGAAAAAACAGAGTTAAAACGCCAAATTAAAAAGTTATCTGATCAATATGCGGCTTTACAGGCTGTCGATAAGGTCAAAAACGGTGAATTACCGGAAGATGCGCTCGTTGAGCCTACTAAGTATCTCAAAGAAGACCTTACGATTACGACTAAGGCGGAAGCTGACGTTATTAAGGCAGAGGAGGAGGCTAAAGAGGCCCAAAGTGTAATCTTTAAGCCGAATCCGGGACCTCAAACTGACTTTTTAGCCTCAACAGAACGTGAAGTGCTCTACGGAGGGGCCGCAGGTGGCGGTAAATCCTATGCATTGATCGCAGACCCTGTCAGATACTTCGGAAATAAGAATTTTAACGGTATTTTGCTTCGTCGTACCAACGATGAACTCCGTGAACTGATCTGGAAGACCCAAGAGATGTATCCAGCCATCTACAAAGGGGCAAAATGGTCAGAACGGAAGTCCCAGTGGACATTCCCATCCGGTGCACGACTGTGGATGACCTATCTCGACAGAGATGAAGACGTATTGCGCTACCAAGGGCAAGCATTTAGTTGGATTGGCTTTGATGAATTGACACAGCACCCAACGCCCTTCGCTTGGAACTATATGCGATCTCGTCTACGGACAACAGATCCACAACTGCCTCTTTGTATGCGGGCAACGACTAACCCCGGCGGGCCGGGTCACGGTTGGGTCAAGAAGATGTTTATTGACCCTTCAGCACCCAATGAAAAGTTTTGTGCAAAAGATTTAGAGTCAGATAAAGAATTACGCTACCCAGAAAATCACAAGAAAGCTGGACAGCCGCTATTTTATCGTAGGTTCATCCCTGCAACGTTAAAAGACAACCCGTTCTTGTACGATGAAGGGGCTTACGAGGCCAACCTTCTCTCACTACCAGAACAACAGCGTAGACAGCTACTGGAAGGCGACTGGATGGTGGCAGAAGGTGCCGCTTTCCCAGAATTTACAAATCGAGAGCATGTGATCGAACCCTTTGAGGTCCCATCTGACTGGCGTAAGTTCAGATCGTGTGATTTTGGGTATAGCACTTATTCTGCGGTCCATTGGTTTGCGATTGATCCAAACTACGAAACACTCTACGTCTATCGTGAGTTGTACGTCAGCAAGATGACTGCAAGAGAGTTAGCCCGTGAAGTGATGCGATTAGAGCAAGGGGATGATATCAGCTACGGCGTATTGGATAGTTCAACGTGGCACAAACGAGGGCATACAGGCCCATCCATTGCAGAAGAAATGATTGCAGAAGGATTGCGGTGGAGACCTGCAGATAGAACTGCAGGCTCTCGTGTTGCAGGTAAGAACAGACTACATGAACTCCTGCGGTACGATGAAGAGATCGAAAGACCGGGAATTATCTTCTTTAACACCTGCAGACAGATCATTGCAGATCTGCAGGTGATACCAAGTGATCCTAAAGGCGGTGATGACATTGATGTACGCTATGCCAGTGATCACACATATGACTCGATTCGCTACGGCATCATGTCAAGGCCAAAAGCAAAAAGCATATTTGACTTTGGAGATGGCGCAAATACAACAGGGTGGAAACCATTCGACAAAGTTTTCGGATATTAGCGATTAATGGATATATAAATGGCGATTGTAGAAAAACCAGAATTTGATGAAGAAGAAGTAATGGCGTTAGAGGACTCAGACACTGAGGCCGAAGATGTCCAATACGCTGGCTTTGTCGATATCATCAGAGACAAGTTCCGTCGGTCCAAGGATAAGCGACTAACAGACGAAGAACGTTGGTTAACCGCCTACAAGAACTACCGTGGTATCTACGATGATACGACACAGTTCACAGAGACTGAACGTTCTCAGATTTTTATTAAAGTCACTAAGACTAAAGTCCTTGCCGCTTACAGCCAAGTCACTGACGTATTGTTTGCTGGCAACAAGTTCCCGATTGGTGTTGAGCCTACCAAAATTCCTGTCGGTATTAAGGACACAGTTCACATCGATGCGGCAGTACCAGATCAGTTACAAGACATTTACGATGAATTGAACGTAGGCTATTCCGGTGACGGGCAAGACATCCCGAAAGGTGCTGTCCGTACTGCCGACATTAAGCCGTTTAAAGATAAGCTTGAAGCTGTCAAAGACGAAGTCAAAGACGGGCCGGGTAGCACACCAACAGCGGCTGTCTACGAGCCTGCGAACGAAGCGGCTAAGAACATGGAATTAAAAATCCATGATCAGCTAGAAGAATCTGATGCGAGTAAACATCTACGCTTTGCGGCATTTGAGCAGTGCTTGTTTGGTACTGGCATTATCAAAGGACCATTTGCTCACGATGTTGAGTACCCTCGTTGGGATGAAGACGGAAATTACGATCCAATTATTCGTACAATGCCTCGTATGGAAGCAGTTTCTATTTGGAACTTCTACCCAGATGCAGATGCAAACAATATGCACGAAGCGGAACATGTCGTCTATCGTCATCGCATGTCTCGTTCGAATATGCGAGAACTCAAAGATCGTCCGTTTTTCCGTGATGAAGCGATTGAACGGTCAATCAATGCTGGCCCTAATTATGTCAACGAGTACTGGGAAGATGTATTAGACGATACAAACTTCAACGACACGATTAATCGCTGGGAAGTTTTAGAGTATTGGGGTGTGATCGATTCTGAGTCAGCAGAAGAAGCTGGCCTAGAACTGACAAAAGAGTTGAAAGGCCAAGACCAGATCCAGATTAATGCGTGGGTCTGCGGCGGTAACATCCTACGTCTAGTCCTCAATCCGTTCAAACCAACACGTATTCCATTCCATGCGTTTCCATATGAACTCAACCCATACTCATTCTTTGGTATTGGTGTTGCTGAAAATATGGAAGACACACAGCACCTCATGAATGGTTTCATGCGGATGGCTGTTGATAACGCAGTACTGTCAGGAAACTTAATCTTTGAAGTCGATGAAGCAAACCTCGTACCGGGGCAGGATCTTTCCGTTTATCCGGGCAAAGTATTCCGCCGCCAAGGTGGTGCGCCGGGTCAGGCGTTGTTCTCGACAAAGTTCCAGAATGTCGCCCAAGAAAACATGATGTTGTTCGATAAGTCTCGCCAGTTGGCAGATGAATCGACGGGAATCCCTTCATTCTCACACGGCCAGACTGGTGTGATGGGCGTAGGACGGACTGCTTCAGGTATTTCAATGTTAATGGGTGCGGCGGCGCAGAACATTAAGACGGTTGTTAAGAATGTCGATGACTATCTGCTTGCACCGCTAGGTAAGGCCATGTTCGCTTTTAACATGCAATTCGACTTCGATCCTGAATCAAATGGAGATCTTGCCGTTGTTGCCCGTGGTACTGAGTCTCTCATGAGAAATGAGATCAGATCACAGCGTCTGATGCAGGTCATGCAGATGGGTTCAAACCCTGCCATGGCACCGATGATTAAGTTCGACTACATCCTCCGTGAGATTGCGGCATCACTAGACCTCGATGAAGATAAGATCATTAACGATCCTCGTGAAGCGGCTGTTCAAGCAATGATGATGAAAGCATACATGGCAGAGAATCCTCAGCCACAACAAGCACCGCAACAACAGCCACAAGGTGAGGGCGGAGTCCCAAGCCCTGAGAATCCGACAGGTGGTGGTGCGGGTAACATTGCTCCGGGCATGGCTCCTGAACCGGGTGCTGAAGGGTTTGCTGGACCGGGGCCGGGACCCGTTGAAGGTGAGGTTGCTTAATGACTCCTGAAGTTGCTCGTAAGGTTCTGCCTCTTGTCAATGTGAAGCAGAACCAAGACAGAATGGAGCATTACATCAATTGGCGAATTGACTATTTGCATTCACAACTAGAGCAGTGTGCAACTGCCGAAGAAATGAAGACACTTCAAGGACAACTGAAAGAAGTCCGTCGTTTACTGACACTCAAAGAAGAAGCCAATCAAGCGGCTAAGGATGCTCATTAATGGCAGAACGGGATACTGGGCTACTTGCTCCTTTTACAATTAGCGACAAAGCAAAAGATTTTGCCCGTGCGTTACGCATAAAAGAAGATACGAACTACGATGATTCCGATAATAAATATGATGCAATTCGTCATATCGGAGGAGTCTTAGCATTATACGCCCAATATCCCAAAACTGCGTCTGACATTGTCACTGGCGGCAAAGAATACTTAGACGAATACTTGCTAGGTGGTACAGAAGAAGCGGGTGAAATGGATAAGCATAATAATGAGATTGGCCGCAAGCTATTTCAAATGCTCCCAAAAAACCGTGCTGAAAGCCTAACAACTGAAGAAGCTTTGCAAATTGCTAAAGAATACGTCGAAGGTTGGGAAGATGCTCCTGAAGGTAAAAACCCAATGGATTTGCCAGACAGTATGCGCCCTAAAATAATTTACGGTAAAACGAAAGAACCTGAGATGTCAGAGGATGAGGGTCCTTTGTATCGTAAAGGTGCCGATGGGACTTGGGAAATGAAAGAACAACCAACAGAAATGGCCGCTGGTGGCCTCATGTTCGCACCGGGAGGCGGGGTACTTGGTACCGCCGTTAAAGCAGGTGCTAAAGCACTGAAATCCGACAAGGCTAAAAAGTACGGCGCACCAACTGCTGTTGCATTAGGAACGATTACATCATCAGAAGAAGCTGAAGCGGCGTACATTCCTTTAGAGGCATTTGAACAAGGCACAGAGGCCGCTATCAATTTGTTCAAACGAGTTAAAAAACTCATCGATGAAGGTGTTGAAGGCGAAGAACTCTACCAAAAGACAGGTGCATTTAAAGACCCTGATGGCCGAATGAAAGTTGACGTAGCTGAACTGAAAGCCCGTGATGTCGAAATGGCGATGGCTGTTGGTAAATTCACTGAAGATGCCATGAAGTTTTTGGGCAGTACAGCAAAAAGTAAAAAGCCTCTAGAAAGAACGATGGGTGACTACCTCCCTGCGAATAGCCCTGTCTTTGAAAACTTTCCTGAACTAGCCAACGCAAAAGTTATCATGCGAAAAGGTGGCGGTGGCTTATATGGTAAGTACAGCCCCGGCAAGAAAGAAATTACAGTGTATGTTCCTACGCAAGCTGACGGATCAATGTATGCAGATCCTCAAATTGCCATGGATCGTGCCATTAAAGCATTCAACACGTTAGTCCACGAATTCCAGCATCACATTCAAGACGTTAAAAAAGCACGGGAAGTAGGATATAACACTGCAGGCCCAATGACATCCAACGTCAAAAAGATGCAGGATGATTTTAAAGATCTGACAACGTATCTAGAGACGGATCTTTCAACCCCTTCACTTCCTTTCACGAGAAGTGAGGCAGAGGCCAGACTAAATCAAATTAAAGACTTTTTAATGTCTCAAGGAATTACCCAAAAAGAATTCACTGAGAACACAGCATCATCAATTGCGGGCCGTGTAGGGTATGGAATCTACGTCCGGGAGTTAGGTGAAGCAGAAGCCCGTTCGTCAGGACGTAAAGCATTCCTCACTGAAGCTGATCCTACCCGTAAGCAAGTCGGGGTCTTCTATCCTGCAACATCTGAAGATCCCGGCACATTAGAAGCTGTCAAGATGGGGTCTGAGCAAGCCCTTGCACCTGAACAAATTTTAGTCAGGGCGCACAGTTATGGGTCTGGGCCATCTGCAGGTGATCCACTTAAATTTGTGAATCCTGAAACTGCTAAAAAGTCAGGTGCCAAAACAGGTGCGGCAAGTGCGGCGGCATTAACAGGTCTAGCGGCGGCAACCCCAAGTCAGGCGTTTGTTGAAGGGCTAGGTTTTGAAGACCCGACACCGACAAAATTTTTAATTGGCGATGAACGTCTAAAGGATTTGCCACTAGAACAGCAAGTACTTTTAGATCAAGTTTTTGTCCCTAAAACTAAACCTTACGACATATTATCAGGAAGTCCTTTAGGTCTTGGCATGATGGCCGCCGATGTTATTGACATGGGCTTTGGGGATTTCCTACGAGGAGAAGGAACAGAGGCAGGTCAACGCATACGGGCAGAAGCAAAGAAAAAAGAAGAAGAACAGCAAGATGATTCTGTTGAAGAAATGCAGGCTGGTGGTTTTGTCGGAGATGTGTATAACCAACCCTACCAACCACCACAGAATCTTCCACCGAAGAATACTGACCCAAGTGATGACGAGATGATGCAACTCAATTTGCGTCAAGGTGGCGGCGTAGAAACTGAAGCAGGCGTAGAGATGGAACAAGAGGGTAAAAAGAAATTTGAACTGGATCGTAAGAAAGCTGACCTCAACAATGATGGAGAGTTGTCTGCTTACGAAAAAGCCCGTGGTGAAGCTATTCAAAAGAATATGGCTGAAATGAACATGGGGGGCATGATGTCCGATCCGTTTGCACCGTTACAAGTCGTTATCGGCATTGATGGTCAATCTGGTAATCATATTCCTGCAGGATCAAAAGCTGAAGAAGTCCGTGATGATATTCCTGCGATGTTGTCTGAAGGTGAGTACGTCATGCCTGCGGATGTTGTGCGTTGGCACGGTCTCAAGAAGATGGAAGAATTGCGCTGTGAAGCAAAGAATGCTCTTGGCCTAATGGCAAAACATGACCGGATTGCAATGGTCGATGACGACACGAAAGAGCCTATCGAAAAAGAAGACATCGAATACGAGATCGAAGAAGACGATAAGCCAGAAGTAGAAGAAGCGGAAGTCGAAGTCGTTGAAGCAAAGACAGGTGCTGACATCCAAACAACCGATCCAGAAGGGGTTGAACCACTTCCACCAATCACGTACTACCGTTATGAGACTCGTTGGGACCCTGCGTCTAATCGATATAAGCGAGTCCCTGTTGATCCGATTACAGGAGAGACAGTTACTGCAGAAACCTTCGAAAGAGAACGTGCGTCACGCTACGGTCTTCCACAAGTATTTGGAGAGCCTAAAGTTCGTTGTCCTGAAGGTTATGAATACGACGAAGAAAAACAAATCTGTATGCCGATTAAGTCTGAACAAGAGCAAGTTGCGGCGGCGGCTCAAACAGACACTGGCGATGATGGTGGGGCAGGTGCATTTACTCAAGGGTTGGCAACAGAACCTACTGGTCCGACAAGTTTACGAGATTATACATCTTATCAAGCGGCAGAGTTTTTAGGACCTGATCGTGATTTGGTGACTCCAGAGCAAGCTTTAGAACGCATGACGACTCCAACGGATGTTGAGTTGCCGACTGGTTTAAGTGCTTTGAGTCTTCCTGCCCAGATTATGTCTCGTGTAGGACGCTTTGCGGATGCTGTTGGCGCACAACGTGCCGCACTACAACGTGAAGATTTAATTCAAGCATCTGCTCAAGATATTGCTGAAGGCAAGATTGATGTAGGCCGTTTACCGACAACTTACGATTTCACATTTAATCCTGATACTGCGTCCTTTGAAAAATCAAGGCCATCAAGAATTACAGAAATTACAGACGTTGGCGGCAAGCCAATTGTTACTGGTTTTGATTATGTGGGTTCTAGTGGGCAAACATATACATCAGAAGAAGTCTTTGAAGATGACACGAAATTTGAAGATGTGTTTGGTAAAGGATTTGAAAGGGGCACCCCTTCAACAGGAAGCTTCGTACAAGACACAACTGCACTCGGTGTTCGTTCTCCTGACTATATACCATCTTCTGAGGCGCAAAGAAAAGGAAGTAATGCTCGTCTTCAAGAGCCAATGCCTTTTGGTGTTCCTAGAGAAATGGTGGATACAACGTATACAGGAATGGGTGCATTGGGCCTTCCAGCATACAGCGCAACTACAACTCCATCACTTGCAAGTACTTACGATTTAGGTCCAATTGAAACTTTAGGGGTCACTGCACCAACAGTTTCTACGACTGCCGCAATGGAAGATGTAGGCATTATGGGGCAACCAACAACCAATCGACAAGGTGATGTTGTTTCTACAGACACTGTCACAGATCGATCTGGTAATACAACAACCGTCACTACAGCAACTGATCCAACGACAGGACGTTCTTCATCCTTTATTGATACAGATGGAGACGGAGTTAAAGATTCAAGCGAACGTGGTGTTGTTACCTCAGGAGATGGTAGTCCTGTTACCTCTGGATCGGGAAGCCCAGTCACTTCACGCAGTGCAGATGAAATTTCTGGTGGCGGAAGGGATGACGGTCCTTCTACAGATACGGACACATCCAGAGGAGATACTTCCTCTACAGCGGCCTCAGAAGATGCCTACGGCGGCGGGGGCAATGACGGATCTGATAATGGCGGCGGAGGCGGCGGTGGCTCCGATTCCTTTGGTGGCGGCAGAGATTCAGATGGATGGGGTGAATAATGGAAATAACAGAAGAATTTTTTAACGAAATTCAAAAACGCTACAAAGAATTGCCTGAAGAACAGAAAGTAGTTATCAGGGAATTTTTACACAATTCAGAAGCATCTCAAATATTCCGTGGTGTTTTTGGCCCTCAATACGATGAAGTTGTTCGCATGGTTCACAAACCAGAAAAAACAACGACAGGCTTAGGCGCACCAGTTTAATAGGAGATCCAAATGGAAGACGAAACTATGCCACAAGACATGGCACAACCCCAAGAACAAGAATCAAAGATTGATATGGAATCCATGATGGGCAACTTCATGGACCTCCCGCAAGAACAACGCAAAATGGTTGTCAAGATTATGCAGACACCCTTGATGAACGTTGTTGATCAAGTAATTGGTGAGCCTGTCTTTGCACGTCTCCGTGATCAATTAAATGAACCAATTCCCGGCAAGCGTGAAGGCGCACCTGTCGCAATGGAAGAACCTACCACAGAACAACCTTCAGGCATGATGGCACCTCAAGAATCTACAGTTTCTTTGTCAAATGGAGGTGTTTTAGGGACAGAATATGGAGAAACTTCTTCGGAAAACAAAAAATTAATTCAATTGTATAAAGAAGGCAAGTTAAGTCTTCAGGGAATGCAAGAGTTTGCAAGGGATATTAACTCACGCAGATTAAGTGAAGACGAAAGTAACACGCCTTCTAAAGAAGAAATGGAAGTATTTTACGACATGGCGTATGAGTACGGTGAAGAAGAATTGTTACCAGAAAAATATTCTGAAAAATAATTAATTAAGGTTACTGCACCTATATAGCAGATTTATGGGCTACCCACAACGGCCCCCAGCAAAAGGAAATAAGTAATGGCAAAATATCAACGTCAAGAAGTTGAAGAAGAAGTAGCAGTCGAGGAAACTCAAGAGAAACAGCAAGAAGAAGTCACCAATGAAGAGGATGAGTCGTTTAAGAAACGATACGGTGACCTTAGACGTTACATGCAACAAACGGTTGAAACTAAAGACCGTGAGTTGGAAAAGCTGAAGCAACAACTCAAAGAAAAAGAAAAGAAGGAATTTAAACTTCCAACTTCAGAAGAAGAAATCGAGGCATGGGCAAGTAAGTACCCAGAAGTTGCCAAGATTGTTGATTCGATTGCACAGAAACGTGCGAGGGAAGCCAGTAGCGAAGTCGAACAAAGTATGTCTGACCTTCGCAAAATGAAATCACAATTGGAACGTGAAAAAGCAGAGCATCAACTCAAAACGATGCATCCTGATTTTGACAACATCCGTGCGGATAAGCGTTTCCATAATTGGGTAGGGCAACAGCCCCAGTACCTCCAAGATGCATTGTATAAGAATGATAACGATGCAATTGCGGCGGCTAGGGCGATTGACCTTTACAAAGCAGACATGGGCATGATCGAAGAAAAGCGGTCAGATGCTGAATTAGAACGAGATGCGGCTAAGGCGGTGAAGCGTTCTTCTAAAGGCAACCCATCGGGTTCTCCAAGCAAAACTTGGAGTGAAAGTCGTGTGGCAAGTATGACTGCCCACGAATACGAGAAACATGAAGAAGACATTCTTGAAGCAATTCGCACTGACAAGTTTGTCTACGACATGAGTGGTGGCGCACGATAAAAGCTTGACATGTGAGTTTTTATCATTAAACCACCAAACATATGCAATTAGTCCGGCCTTCATTCGTGAACACCCGGACTTCGCATAATAAGATTACAAGCCGTGCAAGACACCTTGTGATGATGGCCTCCTAGATACTGACCTTTGGCCGGGACAGTATTAAAGACACCCATTATGACCAAGCCTCTTAATAGCGGTCAGAAGCGTAATCTATTTAACTATAGACATGCCTGACTAGAGGAGAACTTATCATGGCATTTAAAACGGCGGCTGGTTATGGTAACCTGCCTAACGGGAATTTCTCTCCCGTCATTTACTCGCAGAAGGTACAAAAAGCCTTCCGCAAGTCATCAATCGTAGAAGCAGTCACTAACTCTGACTACTTCGGTGAGATTGCTAACTTCGGTGATTCTGTCAAGATCATCAAAGAGCCTGAAATCACAGTCAAAGAATATGCTCGTGGCGTAAGTATCACTCCACAGGATATCGATGACGAAGACTTCACTCTCGTTGTTGACCAAGCGCATTACTTTGCGTTTAAGATGGATGACATCGAAGAAGCACACGCACATGTGAACTTCATGGACATGGCTACAGATCGTGCGGCTTACCGCCTTCGTGACCAGTTCGATTCTGAAGTTCTTGGCTACCTTTCAGGCTACAAGCAGTCTGCAATCTCTGGCGTAGCTGACACTGCAAACGACACTGTGTCTGGCACTAAAGCAGTAGCAACTGCAGGTAACGATGAACTGCTTGATTCAATGCAGTTGACCAAGGGTGACTTTGGTAACATCACTACCACAAGTGCTGGTAACCACTCTATCCCTGTAGCGGCTCGTCTGCCGGGTGCAACTTCAATTCCATCAGCCACTGCTTCACCACTTCAGGTGATTGCTCGTATGGCTCGTCTTCTTGATCAGCAGTTTGTTGATACAGAAGGACGTTGGTTGGTTATTGACCCAGTCTTCATGGAAATCCTCAAAGACGAAGATTCACGTCTTCTCAATGGCGATTACGGTGAAAACGGTGGCATTCGCAACGGTTTGCAGGTAAACAACCTGCACGGATTCCGTGTGTATGTCTCTAACAACCTGCCTAAAGTTGGTACAGGTCCGGGTACTACAGGTACTGCGAACCAGTTGACTAACTTCGGTGTGTTGGTAGCGGGTCACGATTCTGCAGTTGCTTCTGCACAGCAGATTTCTAAGACTGAAACTTACCGTGATCCTGACAGCTTCGCTGACATCGTTCGTGGTATGAACCTGTATGGCCGTAAGATTCTTCGCCCTGAAGCAATCACTACTGCCGTATACAATGCGGCTTAAGGAGGGATAGACAATGGCAATTTTTGATCTTACTGCTGGTTCTACGACTTCAACTGAAGCGGCGAACTCAATTGCGGCACTTCCAGAAAGTCGTCGCCCTGCGTACATGGTAGAAGCGGTTTTAGATATTTCTAAAATCGACAACTACACTTGCACAAACGGGGACATTTTCCAAGTGCTTGAAATACCTGCGGGTACTTTTGTGATTGCGGCTGGGGCTGAAGTCCTAACTGCATTCGACGGTACTACTCCAACTGTTGACATCGACTTCGATGCTGGTGACGACATTGTAGACGGTGGTGTCGTAACCTCAACTGGTTACCTTGCCGCAGGTACTAACGGTGGTGCAAACCTCACAAGTCAAGCTACATTCGTACAGCTTGTCTCAACAACTGACACAATTGATGTGAAGTTGATTGCGGCATCTGCTGACGTAACTGTCGGTAAACTCCGTGTTTACGCAGTTGTTGTAGACCTTGATGGTGTGGCAGACACTGCCGATGAAGTTGATCGTGATCAGCTTGCATAAATAAAATGATGAAGCCGCCCTTCGGGGCGGTGGACTCTTATGATGCATCTACATGCACAACGTATTCTCTACCCAAATCGCTTAACTCAAGTTCAGCTTGAAGACTGTTATAAAATGTCAGATGTTGAGATTGATCAGGTTTGGAGACAAAGTTTTTTAAAATCTGTGAGTACTCAAGGGATGTTAAATCCTATTTTAGTTTGCACAGAAGACACATTAGAAAAAGAATTATACCAGATTTTCCGTGGACCTTTTGAATACACGGGGCATCTTTGGAGAGTGTTCACTGGAAACAACCGTTTCCACTGGGCATTAGACAATAACTACACAACAATCGATGCTTATGAAATTACTTCTTGTGAAGATTGGCATCAGTTAAATCGGGACACATTCTTAGAAGCCAAACAGTTTGAGGTGGCATGACAGAAGTATCAGCGTTGATTCCAGTACGATCTGGAAGTCAGCGAGTCCCAAATAAAAACGAACAGCGGATAGGTCAGTATTCTTTACTTGAATCGTGTATTCGTCGATTACAACAGACAGATAGTATCGATAGAATAATTGTAGGGACTGATGCGAGTTCATTGGCTAAAATAGCAAGTGATGCAGGTGCAGAAGTTGTATACAGAAGCATGAAGTGTTGTGATGAGTCTGTGGCATCAGCGAATATAATGATTGCAGATTTTGTTTCTAGAGTCTTGACGGACGTTGTCATGTGGGTTCATTGCACAAACCCTTTTGTACAGACAGAAACATACGATAACGCAGTCAGTACATTTTTTGAAGAACAAGATAACGGGTACGATAGTTTGTTATCTGTGACTCAAGTACAAGAACATTTATGGTCTCCTGACAGACAGCCTTTGAATTATAATCCATATCAAGAAAGGCATCCGTTAGCCAGCGAGTTACCGACATATTATAAACAAACTGGGGCGTTCTTTATTCAAGAACACGCAACCATGCAAGAAAATAAGTATTTCTTTGCAAAAAAACCATTTTTGTTTACAACAACAGAACTAGAAGCGGTGGATATTAACACGCCGTATGACCTAGAAATAGCAAGAGCCTTGCAACAACATTTTAATTTATAGGAACAGAGTATGGCAATTACAACTGCAATGTGTACAAGTTTTAAGCAGGAGTTGCTAGGTGGCACTCATGACTTGGACACTGATGTACTTAAGCTTGCATTAATTAAAGCAAGTCCTGCTGGAACTTATGGTGCGGCTACAACAAACTATTCTGACGTTACTGGCAATTCAGATGAAGCTTCAGGTACAAACTATAGTGCAGGT
>Ga0208547_1001056_pt1 | contig 15408 bp, 23 predicted proteins | sample DEB08_DNA_5_FD_185501 | JGI IMG/M metagenome (GOLD analysis project Ga0208547, IMG submission 185501) | Aqueous microbial communities from the Delaware River and Bay under freshwater to marine salinity gradient to study organic matter... | ecosystem: Environmental > Aquatic > Marine > Coastal ...
AACTTGTTCTACTATTAGTAGGTGTTTGAGTTGAGGTGGGGGTAGGGGTAGTGTAACTTGAAACAGTGTATGTCGGGGTCAATGTACGAGATTGAGTATTTGTTCTAGTAGGTGTTTTGTAATTTGAAGGTGTATATGTTCTAGTTGGGGTATTGGACCTTGTTTTAGTATTTGTAGCGGTTTGTGAGCTTGTTTTAGTTTGTGTTGATGTTTTGGTATTAGTTAAAGTTGATGTTGGTGTTCTAGTACAAGTTACGTTTGGTGTATCAGTTCTTGTAGCTGTTTGCGTTGGGGTTTGTGTTCTTGTTTGAGTTGGTGTTCTTGATCTAGTATATGTAGTTGTAGGTGTTCTAGTATTAGTTGGTGTTGATGTTGGGGTAGATGTTGATGTTCTAGTGCTTGTTGGGGTATATGTAGGTGTACTAGTGCAAGTAGATGTTTGTGTAGGGGTTCTAGAACAGGTTACGTTAGGGTTAGTTACTAAAGGATCAGTAGCTGTAGGGGTAGATGTTTTTGTTCTCGATTTAGTATTTGTAGGTGTAGCTGTAACAGCTAAACAACTCGAACCAAAAGCTGTTGGTGTTCTTGTTCTAGTACCTGTAAAAGTAGCAGTATTAGATCTAGTTACTGTTTGAGAAGGGGTAGCGGTAGGGCATGATGTAACTGTTTGTGTTGGTGTGTTGGATCTTGTAGGGGTTAAAGTCGCGGTTTGCGTAGGTGTCCTAGTTTGAGTTACATACGGGTCGGCCCCTTGACGCATTTTACCCCAGTTGCTCGCTTGAGCAGGACCTGGGTTTGCGCTTCTAATTAAATCTCTTACTGTAGGTAAAGTAGCCACAATCTAATATATTTAATCTACTATAATATATTTAAAGATTTAAAGTGTACCATACCCCACTCCAACGTATAAATCGTTATTTCTATTAACGCAATATGAAAAATTAGAACAAACTTCGACGCGACATGCACTACCCACATAAGGAGTTATACATAAATATAAAGCATTACCACCATAAGGAGACACATTATATGCATAACAAGCAGCTGCTTGCATTATATTACAATAAGTAACATCATAGTTCCAGTACCCACCGGCAGCCAAAGAACAACTAACTAAGGAACAATAACAAAAATTAAAATTGCAATCATTGGCTCTAGCATAAAGAGTAACGGTTAATGTAGACCCGCTTATATTAGTAATTGTACCACATGACCTTGCTGCCTTAACAGCAAAATAGTTATTCATCCACCCGGTGGGGTTAGCACCTTGAGCATAATCACAACACCACATTCTATTTTGCAGTGGTTTATGAGTCATCATCGTACCACCACTACAACCGAAACATTGCTTCCTACAATGCGTTACAGATGGGAACGCATTGTATGAGGTATCATTACTTTCCATAATTGCTAAACTTTCATAACAACCATCTGTACCAGTACAGCAGCACGAATACACATGCTGAGGTAATATACCATTACCCACCCATAAACAACCAGCAGCAATAGGCATAGCCGTATCAGCACAACAACACTTTTCACATGTACCACCGGCAGAACTAAAACAAGCCTGTAATCTATTTGGATAAAAATAACCGGTACCGCCGGATGGATGGGTGTTAGACGGTACTTTAAATTCAGTTTCAACAACGAAAGGAGTGGTAGGGTTTGCCCCCCAATCTTTTAATGCACAAAAATTATGAATTCCAATAAAATAATTACAAGATCCGCTAACGCAAATAGTCGGACAACATATAGTGCAAACACAAGCAGCTGACTGGGTTACATTGAATTGATTATTTCTACAATAAGCAGGTGAACATACCGTATAACATACATAACCGTCGTTATTTGTATAACTCAATCCTATATATAATAAACACGTAAAACATAAACCAAAACTCATTTTTTGTTTATATGTGTTTCTCCAACATTTACCGGCAGTTGTAGAAGCAACACATAAAACACCTGGTGGTGTCATTGTATTGTAAGCTACTATAGTACCAGGTATGTAACACCCGTTAGTACACGTACCGGGTCTTGGTTTTGTACATGCAGTGTAAGGAAATCTAAAAGATGTACCAGGACACATAACCGCGGTACTTTCATAATCTTGCAAACAAAATCTATAACAAACAAAAAGAGTACCACTAGAACCATAAGAACTCCAAACGTTTTTAGATGGAAAAGCAACACACAATAAATCAAAGTTAGAACAATACCCGTAACTACATTCATAACAAGTATTAATATTATAACATTCTATCGGGGTAGTAGCAGTTTGAGTTGGTGTATATGTTCTTGTTTGTGAAGGAGTGTAAGTTCTTGTTTGAGTACACGTTCTTGTTTGGGTGGGTGTATAAGATCTGGTATTGGTTGGTGTTTGTGTACGTGTACGTGTACTTGTTCTAGTAGGTGTGCATGTTCTTGTTCTAGTTGGTGTATATGTTCTTGTTCTGGTTGGTGTTTCTGTTCGGGTTCGGGTTCGGGTAGGTGTGCATGTTCTTGTTCTTGTTTGGGTGGGTGTTCTAGATCTAGTTCTAGTTGGTGTTTCTGTTCTTGTTCTGGTTCGAGTAGGAGATTGAGTTCTTGTATAAGTAGGTGTTCTTGTTCTTGTTCTAGTGGGTGTTCTAGACCTAGTACTGGTAGACGTTCTAGTTTGTGTAGGGGTTCTTGATCTAGTTTTTGTTGGTGATACTGATCTTGTATGAGTAGATGTTCTTGTTTGAGTGGGGGTTTGGGTTCTAGTTTTAGTTTGAGTTCTTGATCTTGTATTAGTTGGTGTTCTTGATCGTGTAGGGGTTTGCGATCTTGTAGGTGTTTGAGTTCTTGTTCTTGTTTTTGTAGGTGTTTGAGTTCTTGTTTTTGTAGGTGTTTGTGAACGAGTTCTGGTTGGGGATTGAGTTCTGGTTGGTGTTTGTGTGCGGGTACGCGTTTGAGATCTTGTTGGTGTTTGAGTTCTTGTTCTTGTTTGGGTGGGTGTGTAGGTTCTAGATTTAGTTCTTGTTTGAGTGGGGGTTTGAGTACGTGTACGAGTTTGTGTTCTAGATCTTGTACTTGTAGGTGTTCTAGTTTGTGTAGATGTTCTTGTATTAGTAGGTGTTCTTTCTCTTGTAGGGGTTTGAGATCTTGTTCTAGTTTGTGTAGATGTTCTTGTTTTAGTAGGTGATTGAGTGCGAGAAGGAGATTGTGTTCTTGTTCTAGTTCGTGTTGGTGATTGAGTTCGTGTTGGTGATTGGGACCGTGTTGGTGATTGAGAACGTGTAGGTGATTGAGTTCTTGTTCTTGTACTGGTGGGTGTTCTGGTTTGTGTGGAAGTTCTTGTATTAGTCGGTGTTGTTGTTCTAGTTCTTGTTCTTGTACTTGTTGGGGTTTGTGTGCGGGTACGGGTTTGTGTAGGTGTTAAAGCTCTTGTATTAGACGGTGTTTGGGTTCTTGTTTGAGTTGGTGTTCTAGTTCTTGTTACATCGGGAGTATCAGTTTGAGAAGGAGTACGTGTAAATGTAGGTGATTGAGTTCTGGTTCTTGTTTGAGTTGGAGTTTGAGTTGATGTTCTAGTAGAGGTGTTAGTTGGGGTTTGTGTTGCTGTTTTGGTAACAGTAGACGATTGGGTTGATGTTCTAGTTTTTGTATTGGTTGGTGTTTGAGTACGTGTTCTAGATTGAGTGGATGTACGAGTTTGGGTAGGTGTACGAGTTTGGGTTGCTGTTTTGGTGACAGTAGACGATTGGGTTGATGTTTTTGTATAAGTAGGTGTTGATGTTTGGGTACTTGTTCTGGTTTGTGTAGGGGTTCTGGTTTGTGTAGGGGTACTTGTTTGTGTAGGTGTTCTAGTAGAGGTGTAAGTAGGTGTATACGTTGGTGTTTGAGTGCGTGTTCTAGATTGAGTTGCTGTTCTTGTTTGTGTAGGTGTTCTAGTTTGAGTTGATGTTCTAGTTGGTGTTTGTGTTGCTGTTCTTGTTTGTGTAGATGTTCTAGTACTTGTATTAGTTGATGTTCTAGTTGGAGTGGGGTAGGCAGATACGGTACTTGTAGGTGTTCTAGTTTGCGTTGACGTTCTAGTTGGTGTTTCAGTGGGGGTGCTAGTTGGGGTTTGTGTTACTGTTCTTGTATTGGTGGAGGTTCTTGTATTGGTGGCAGTTCTAGTACTTGTAGGTGTTTGGGTTTGAGTATTGGTTCTTGTTTGCGTGGATGTTCTTGTACTTGTTTGGGTATTAGTTCTAGATTGAGTACTAGTTTGGGTTGACGTTCTTGTTTGTGTGCTTGTTCTAGTTGATGTATTTGTAGGCGTATAAGTTGGTGTGTTAGTTGTTGTTTGAGTTACCGTAGGTGTTGGAGTAGAAGATGATGTTCTTGTACTTGTTTGGGTAACTGTTGAAGTAGCTGTTCTAGTATATGTTGGTGTACAAGTTCTGGTACGTGTTGGTGTTTGTGTGGGTGTTCTACTAGATGTTGCGGTTCTAGTAGGGGTTTGAGTAGCAGTCTGTGTATTGGTTCTAGTTTGAGTAGACGTTTGAGTAGATGTCCTAGTTACTGTCTGGGAAGGGGTTTGTGTGTTTGTTGCTGTTTGGGAAGGCGTTCTTGTACTGGTTTTTGTTCTTGTTTGTGTTGGAGTTGGGGTTGATGAACTAGTTGGGGTACGAGTTCTAGTTGCATCAGGTGTATCTGTTTGAGTTGCTGTTCTTGTAACTGTTTGAGTACTTGTTCTTGTTACGGTGCTAGTAGATGTTTGAGTTGGGGTTCTTGTATTTGTAGGTGTTTGGGTTTGTGTAGGAGTGGGTGTACCATAAACAGGTGATGGTGAAACTGAACTTGTACGTGTTTGTGTTCTAGTAAATGTATTAGTTTTTGTAGGGGTTGAGTTAGGAGAAACAGCGGATGTAGGTGATAAAGTAATCGATTTAGTAGAAGTAGGTGAGTAAGTTACTGTCGACGAAGGTGTTATATCTTTAGTACGCGTGCTCGTTCTTGTTTGTGTAGCTGTTTTTGTTTGAGTTGGTGTGTTAGATCTGGTTTGTGTAGAAGATCTTGTAGGGGTGGGCGTTTGAGTTCTACTTCTAGTAACTGTAGGGGTAGGTGTTCTAGTGGCGTTTGGAGTTTCGCCGTATTTGAATAGACCTTGATTTAGCTTAACGATATTAGGATTGGCCACATATTTATTTATTTCAATAATTTACTAATAAATGTTTTAACTTCAGGATCCGTTTGATTGTGGGTAATACTAGTAAGTGAAGTGAAGTCTGTTACTATATTCATCTTTTTATTTTTATTACCAAAAACTAATTCATATACAACCTCGTCATCAACTTCAGAATCATAATCAGTAATATCTAAAATCTCTCTTACTTTCTTTACTGAATTGCCTAATCTAAGTAGTTTTTTAGCTTCCTTACAAATATAACTTTTCTGTAAATTTTCTTCACTACCAGCTTTTTCTACTTTTTTATCGTAATATGTATCCGTAATTGTAAGAGAACGACCGGTCACTATGCACACAATTTTCTTTGCCATCAATAAAATTATAATCGTTGTTCTCCTCAAGTCAACTATAAATATTTCAAATGTCTGATCAAGTAACCAAAATTTTAATTAGAAAAGGTCTTAATTCAGAAAAGAACGATATTATATTAGATCAAGCTGAATTAGGATATACTACAGATTATAAGCGAGTTTTTGTTGGAGATGGAGAAACTAACGGTGGTTTTGTTATTGGTAACAAATATCAAGGTGTTATAAACTTAACTGATGATTTATCTACATTAGTAAGTGCCGAATCTGGTGATTATGTTTATGATACCAATGAAAGTACTTTTGCTGTGTTAACCGGTGGTAGTCCAACTCTTAAAGATAACTATGTAACCACAGCTAATGCATTTAGAGGTACCATTACAAGCATAACTGCTGGTGGGGGTATTATATTCAATCAAGCAGATACTGAAATTACTACAACAGGTACTATAAAAATTAACATTGATGAAGGAAGTAGAACAGTTTTATCTACTTCCGAAAACGGATTATTATTTGACTATAATGTATTTTACCCTGTTTCATCTGTTCTTTGGACCAATAATGCAACACCCCCAACAGATCCAGGCGGTATATTAGAAGGCACCGGACAAACTTGGCTTAATGCTGGTGAAGTTACTACAAGTACCGGAGGTACCGTTTATGCATGGATTCGAACCGGGTAAACATAAATATCGATATGGCCAAATTTGACGATAAAATAAACAGTTTGTTAAATGAGTTTACAACTGGCATGGCAGGTATGATGAATATGTCATCTGATAAACTTGCTCCTGCTAAAGGTTGGAGATATGCTCATGACGAAGAAGAAGAAACCGGCAAGTATGATGACGGTGATGGTAAGAAAGAACGCTGCGATTTCGTACCTTGTGGTAAAAAAAGTAAGAAAAAAGGTGATGAAGATGAAGAGCATCATGAAGTAGCTAATAGAAAGCGTCTTAAGAAAGATAAAGGTATGGGTGCTAGTACTAAGAAGCAAGCTGAAAAAGAAATTAAAAATCGTGACGTTTCTGCTAAGATGGAGAGACGTATGGAAAAAGACAAGTAAGGATAATGTTATCCTTTAAGCAATACTATCTATCCGAAAGTTCAGGTTACACATCAAGACCTATAGGAGGACCTAACATTTTAAACATTGGAAAACCGCTTGGAAGAAACCCAGGCGGTTTTCTTGGTGATGGTTCTACAAATAGAGAAGCTATGCCAGATACATTGCTTATAAAGAAAAAGAAAAAAGGTAAAAAGAAAAAGAGCATCAAACCAAAAAAGCTTGATGCTCAATCTACTATTGATCAGCCTATGCAAAATAGGCCAATGCTCAACTGGACTTAAGGTTTATTAATAGGATCACCAGGATTAATTCTATCAGCATTCTTTATTTGAGGATTTGCTTTTAACAATTGTTGTAACGTATAACCTTCTCTTTTAGCAATACCGGATAAAGTATCTCCTTGTCTAACTATAATAGCTTGCTCATCTGCATTTCTTTTACCTTGATTAGCAAAAGCTCTCATTTCATCTACCATTCTAACCCCTCTACTCTTAACATCTTTATACCATTTACTATCCTTCATCTCATCAGCAGCTTTATTGAAATCATTTGCTGCAATAGCTTTTCTTAATTCAGTGAAACCTGACAGTTTTGGTTTACCTAAATTATAGGACATATCTGTCATTAACTTTTTAGGTATAAAAGGTAAACTATCGTAATTTGGAAATAAAGCTCTTGCATCTGCAATAGCTTGATTAAGCAATATATCTAATGCTTTTTCTGCTTGTTGTTTATTTAAAACAACATTATAAATGTCACTAACATTAACCCCTGCTTCTTTTAAAGCTTTTTGTACATGAGCTTCTTTTAAAGAAAATCCATAACCAACGGTAGGTACTTTCATTTTATGAATAGGATCCGCATAAGTTCTTTCTTCAAAACCTTCATTATTTCTTATTTCTTTTTTAATAGTTTCTTTAGCGTCTTGAACATTTTGAACTGCGGGGGTTGGAGCAGCTGCTTGAACGTCTTTATTAGGTCCAGCTAAAGATGCTAGCCCTAAAGCACCTGCAGCTAATACATCCTTTAAACCTTCATTCATAGGTTCATTATGGATGTATCTCTCAAAAATTAAATGATTATCTTTGTTTGACATTAGTTTAAATTTTTATTATACCAATCTGCAAATTTTGCCATAATTGATGGTTTTCCTTGTTTAAGTTTATTTTTTTTGATCAAATATAAACGGATATAATCATGATAATTTTTACCTTCTATTTTTGCATCACCACCGTTTTTAATTTTTTGATCTAAAACTTTATACAAATTACTCTTATAGGCTTTTAAATCAAAAGGTTTATTAATGTGATTTAAATAAACCATTTCATATGGATCGTTACTTTTAACTTCTTGAGGTATATTAGGATTTGTTGATAAACTACTTGCTCCTAACATAGCTGCAGTAGCTAAACTTTTAAAACTATTTTTTTCATCAATCATTAACTTTAATATTTATATATTACCACTTTCTTCTATTGGTGCGTTATTGGGAATAACTTTTAGATTATTAATAAAAGCATTTATTTGTTCTGCTATTATACCTGCTAAACTACCTACAGTTTCTAGCTGTTCAGCTTCTATACTTACTGGATCTGTTTTACCATAGTTGGGGGTGTCTACATTAGGAGATGCCCCCCATTGAGCTAACAAACCTCCGGGTATGTACCCTGCTCCCTTTCCTAAACTATATGGTATATCTTTAGTACTAGCTACAAATAAACCAAACTCTTCAAAGGTCATAGGTAATTTAAATGCTGGATATTTTTCTTTATACCAACTCATACCTCGAGCACCGAACCTCGGGAAACTGGCCAAAAAACCGGACTTAACTTTATCAGAATTTAAACTGGGGTTTTCATTTCTTAACCCTGAAGCTAAACCTTTTACTATATTAACAAAAGCAGTTGGGTCAGGATATGAAACTTCTTTATTTTCAGAATTTATATATTTTTGTTTATTATTTTTTTGATTTTCTATAAATTCATTTTGCTGTTTAATTGCCTCATTGAAAAGGGTTGCACATAAGTTATCTTTTTGTTGATTGGGTGGTAAAACAGCATTAACAAATTCTTCTGATAATTGTCCTATGTTAAGTATAGGTGTACCATCCTCTCCTGGAGGTGCATTAAATAAACCACCGCCTTTGCATTCATTAATCCATAACATATATGCAATCATGAATTGTGTTGCATCTCCTATATACGAATCATTATTCCACAAAGTATTAATAGCATCTCTACATCTTGTAGGAATATTAGCTGCATTATTAGCTAATAAAGTTTGTTCATCTTCAGTTAGTTTTAGGTCATTTAAGGTACCATTTTCTATAGCTTGACTAAGCTTTTTACAAAGATCTGACCAAGGGTCTTGAATTGAACCGTCTGAAGTTGCTTTGGGAGTAGGTGTTAAATAGACAAAACACGTACCGTTTTGATTTGTTGGTCTTGATGGATTAGCAGGTCTATCGATATTCGCCATATGTTATATTATTTAAAGGTTGGCTGTTAAATGCATTATATAAAGCAACTAATTCTGTATCAGAAATATTATAATCAATATATTCGGGTATAACTTCCCATTCTGATTCGGTTGTTGCACATCCTATAAAAATAATAGGTAATATATAAAATAATTTTTTCATATTAGTATAAAAAATATAGAGTTAAGTTCGTTTTGAGATAAGTGAACAATTTGCCCATTTTGAGGTTCTACAAACTTTATATAAACTAAACCTTGTTCATCTTTAGTTATAAAAATATTGATAGCATGTCCACCACCCTTATCTCTATTGTACCATATAACCCCAAAAGCTACAGATTGTTTTTTAGATAACTCTGATTCTTTTTGCATAGCTTTTGAATGTAATATTTGAAGATAGACTCTAAATGCTTCTGCATAGTTATCACAATCAAAAGTATGACGCCACCCTAATATACCTCTCTTATAAAGCCATTTTTTAAAATTTTTATAACCTTCACCTAAAATAAAATCTTCACTATACATACAATAGTTAGCATCAGGAGCATTTATTGGACAAGTTTCATTTGAACCTGTTCTTATATATTTTTTTATCTCGTGATTAGTTATTGTTTGCATAGAAGTATTTAGTCATAAAAAAAGCCCTCTTACGAGGGCTGTGCTTGATTGAGGGTAATAATTAAAGATTCCAATCGATTTCACCTTCAAGTGGGTTAGATGTATCTAATACATCACCACCAACTGGATCAGCTCCAGAGTGAATACCAGAGACTATAGCTCCGATAATTTCTTTAGCCTTAGGTTCATTTTCAATTTTATCTTTTACATTAGCAGCATAAAATTTATTATAACCATCTAATGCAAGATCTAATGTTGTAGCAATTACAGCATTGTAAGGAGCAGCTACTTGCTTATCAATTTGTTCAGTAACGTACTTTCTAAACACTTCTGGTTCAATCTGACCTGAATCAGCAGCAGTTTGAATTACCGATGCAGCATCATTGAAGTAACCAATTACCTTTTCCTTTTTATCTGCTTCAACAGTACCAAGATATGTTTTAACTGAAAAGGTTGTACCATTTTCAACTACAGATAGTAGTAACTTATATTTGGCATCACTGTTACCTGTATCTTCACACCCAACTCCGAATATCATCAATAATGATGTAATTAATGCATATACTTTATTCATCTCTTTTTGCTTTCTTTCTTTTAAGTTTACGTTCTGCTTTTACACTCCAACCAGGTGTTAGAGGATTTTTAGGAGCTTTAATTTCATCACGTCCTTGCCTTTCATTAGGACGACGTCTATTTTCAAAAACACCTCTACCACCACCTGATCTAAAACGTTCTGCAGCCTTAGCACCATTTTCAACTACAGCCTTAGCATCTTCTTTACTATGACCAAGTTTAACTAATCTTTTAATCATTGCCTGAATTGCTTTCTCTCTAATCTTTTTAATTTCAGCGTCCTCTGCCATAACCTTTCCAATTGCTTTTTGAGTTTCAGAAAGCTGAACTCGTTGAGGGCGTTGACGTAAAGTTTCGGACGTTACTTGTCCGAACACTCCTGCAGTCATAAATGCTGCAGCCATAATTGCGATTACTGTTTGTTTCATAAGTTAATTCATTGAGCGGAAAACATCCGCTAATTTATGTATCAAATTTTTAATTTGTGAATCTTCTAAACTTTTAGCAGTGCGTAATTCTTCAATACACTGCTTAAGTTTATTTTTCTCTCTTGAATAAGGTTTTTCTTCTTCATACTCACTTGCAGCAGTACTTCTATACTCACTAGGGGTCAGTCCTTTATCGTACTGACCGCTATTACCAGTCTGCGCATCTTGAGTTTGCATAGAATCAAATCCTTCGAATTTTAGCAAGTCATCAAACTTCATATCTCTATTTAATTCTCTATCGTCCAAATAAGGATTAAAACACATTACCAAATATCTCCATGCACTATATCGCGAAACATTCGAGCGTTATAGAGAATTAACTCTCTTTCATCGTCCGTAACTTCATGCTTAATCATAGTGAATAGCTTTTGTGATGGTTTCTCCGTTAGTCCTAGATTACCATTGAAACGAATTCCTTTGATACCTGAAACAACTGGATTAGATGTATCAAGAGACCTAATACCTCTAATGTTATTTTCACGATACCATCTAAACTCTCTAGCTAGAGCACAACCGAGTAGATGATGAGGTTTGTAATAATTCCATGCACCTTCTTCTACTAGACGACGAATACAATCATGACGACCATTTACACAACGTTCAAGTCTATTCTTACCATAACCAGTTACGTCATACATACTGAGATCGAAACTAAATGCAATGTAATCAGCCTTATCAGACATAAACTTATAACAATCTAAGATTTCTGTCCATGTATTACCTTGTACAACACCAATGGCAGCACCAGGTAGACCTGAATAATTCTTAAAGAAATCTTCCCACTTCTCTAAAGTACCTTCATAACCTTCAAGAACATCAGGAACGACATAATAATTGGGTTGAATTTTTTCAGCCCACACAGCAAACTTCTCAGCATCAAATGCTTCTCTTAGTTCAAAGATAGAATTATCAAGCAAGATCTCACCATCAGGTTGCTTTGCTCTAAACTTACCTGTAAACCAATCACGATATTCCTCTACTTCATCACAAAGATGCACTAAGCAGTACTGGTAATCGTTAAACATCATAGAGTCTTCCAATATTGATACTGGAGTCTCATGCGAAATCATAATCTTATCAAGTCGTCTCATTGTCTATATTATATCTTTATCCTTTATTGTTCAATTGCTCCCTGTTTTAAAAATCGATTGTATATAATCTTACCTAATTCAGCTGAAAACTTTCTCACTTTATATTCTGGTTCATCAAAAAAGAAAGCATGACACATTTCTTCTATAAGAACATTTAGTTTACGTCTCTTACCGAGACGGTCTTCAACCCAAATTTCAGGTTGTTCCGAATGAGGGTCTTCACAAAACCCGGATGCTTTGTAAGTTTTACTTATATGACCAAAGAAAAGAGGCATTTCTATATCGTCATATCGATGTACAATGTAGTCTGGTTCAGAAGTCGTAGCCATAATCGTTAGCAAGGTTAGAAAGTTCCTTATATAATAATTTAGTCTTATACATTTTCTCTAATTTTTCTTTATTACTACCTTGATTAACTGATATATGGTTAGGTTGAAATAGGTTTAAATTGTTTTCGCTCATGGTTTTAACGTTACCAATATTAAATTTTAACTTAAAGTTAGTAAGGTTATCATCAGTAACCTGGTAATTTAAATTAATTCTAGTCCAATCCGCTAGATACTCAATGTTATTATAAAAGTTTTCATATCTAAGTTCCTTTGTACAGTTAGGAAATTTGGTAAGTAGTTGTTTTGCCCAATGAAACTCATGTTTCAATCTATTGTAACATGAGGAGATGTTATCCAAAGTATAGTCTTTATTAAGGAACTCTAATAATGAAGCTATACTTGCCACAGGATGTCTAAATAGAATAGGTGCAAAGTCAGTACCTTCAATAAAATCCATAGGAGATATCTCATATTTCTTTACCGAATAACCAGAAGTACATTCGTTGAAGAAATTATAAACTAAAGTACTACCTGTTCTCATAGGAGAACATACCAAAATGTAAGAAGCTATCATGCGTTGTAAAGAATTGTTTTATCTTCTTTACCAATTATATCAGTCAGACTATTAAATTTCCAGTCTTTTAATGCATAAATTGTTTCTGATTTACCTAAAACAGCTGCCCAATAAGAAAAAGTACTATTAGTTATAAGTAAGTTTTTAAAACTCATAAGAGTGTAGAAGTCATTTATAGGTTTACCCCCACTATTATTATAGATTATAGGTGAATATTTTTCAAATTTATCTAATATAGGTTGGTCATATACATCTGTAACTATAAACAAACGATTGAAATAGATATTATCTATAAAGTTTACAATTGAATCTGAATCTATAACCCAATTATTGCATTTATAATCGTTTCCTAAACGTAATGATATACATAAATCATCATCTTCGTTATCGATAAACCTAGATTCATCGACTTTAAAATATTTTTTTACATCTTTACCGTTAAAGTATTTGTTATCTTGAAAGTACCCTTCTAATCTTAAGTTCTTTTTATAAAAATCTGAGTGCTTAAAACCATATTCATCGAGTTTAAGAAGGTTATCTATATTATCTTCTCTTAATGCACAAAAAGAATTAATATTCAGCTTATGAAATTTATCTAAATTTAGAAATTCGTCATAGAAACCAGAGTTATGAGTTTCTTCTTCATTGAAATTTACATCTGTTCTGTAAGAAATATTATATTTTTCAGCTATTACTCTTGCAAGAGCATACTGAAACATATTATTTCCAAATCTGCCTAGCTGTTGCCAGGTAACTATCATCGTTTTCGGCGTCTCTTTCTACCGCCGAATAAGTTTGTGTTAAGTCTACACAAACAATATTGTTTAAAATCACAAGGTTCACAATCACCGTAATGTGAAATGTCAGGTCTATGACAAGTATTATTACGAGATATATCTTCTACATGTGCTTTTAATTCGTTTTCTGTCATCTTATCTAGGTTTTATAGGTTGTGGAATGACTTGAGTTTTATTTTTAATGTTAAGATCTTTACAAGTATCGCAGAGAAACTTTATCTTATCTTCTTGAATAAGATACATCTCCGTCTCTTCAAACGATCTTTTACATTTTTCACACTCTGTCATAACTTTATTATATAATCAATCTAATAATTAACAATTAAATACTTATATGAAAAAGTATCTGATATATATACATTGTTCATCCAAAGTAATGCGTCAGATCATTGAATCATACTTACCTCATTATTTTACTGTAGTAGATGACTCGGATGATAGCGAACTAATGATAGCTAGATTAGATGAAGATCTTTCACGAAAAGATGCTATTAGTTATAAAAATAAAACTCTTTTTTTATGCATCGATGGTATGAATGAAAGTTTAATTGATTATTCTTTTAACAGGGAAAAAGGTACCACTTTTAAATTAGAGATACCTTTTTACAGACAAGAGTTAGTAGAAAAATTAGATCAAATGGGATTTACTGCATACTAGGTACATCATTTAAATTACTGTAATACTCAACGGTTATTTTAAAATCTGTATTAGGAAATTCAGTTTTCATCGTATAGTTAAAATACATTGTACCTTCAGCCTCATCTAAAATCTTAGGATAACATTCATCTTGTTTTGTATGAAAATCAGCATTTGGATCATCCACTATAACTTCAAAATTAGGATATAATGATTCATCAACAGAGTTGTGATTTACACCTTTTGGGAACCTCAAATCGTTAATTATACCTCTAGTATCTATAACTATGATACCTTCATCATTACTTGTTAGAATTATTTCTACCGTATTATACATAATTTTATGTATTTAATATAAGCTTTCTAATAATAAATATATTAAATGATATTACACTTAAAAGTTACATCTACTTCTTTTGATGAAAGAACACCCTTTTATCAAATTGTAACACAGACTTTTTTTAGTGAAAGTAATAATTTAGAATACAAAGGTCGTTTTAAAGAAAAATTTAATTTTAATGATAATAATCAAAGAGTGTCCGTTGTGAGAAGTTTGTTGAACTTCTATGTAAAAGAAAACGATAACTTTGTTTTACTTGATAATGTTAGTGATTTAAATGTAGTTGACCATCATAAAGGTAGCGGTTGCTGCCATTTAACTGTAGACTTATAATTACAAATATTCAAACTCAATTCTTATAGGTGTATTAGGTTTATTACATTTAAATGATGCGCTGAATTTATTAAAATTAACATTAACAGAATCTTCTTCCTTAACGTTTGGTTCAAATTTCACAGTATCAAGTTGTTCAGTATTTAAAGTAGGAAACTCTACACCGTATCCCAAAACTTGATTTATGTTAGCGGGTATCATTTTTTCATCAAATTTAAATATACCTTCATCATCAGTAACCGCATCAAATGTATATTTCAAATAATTTTGAGCATCTTTACCTTTGTCGCCAAAATCAATTAACATACCTGGTACTTTTTCATCATCCGGTAAAGCAAGAAACTCTTCTTCAGTGTAAACCCTTTGTTCGGTCATACCTTTATTTATGAATCTCCAAGATAATCAAACATATGTTCACCTTGTTCGGTGGACATAGCAACCCCTTTATCTTGGTCGACAAAGGGGAAGATTGAGGATAAACTAGCTACTTCAGTGTCCATGCCAATGGAACGTAACACCAGAACTTCGTCTATGACGATAATGCTGATGAATAACTACTGGAGGCTGACAATG
>Ga0208547_1001058_pt1 | contig 15408 bp, 15 predicted proteins | sample DEB08_DNA_5_FD_185501 | JGI IMG/M metagenome (GOLD analysis project Ga0208547, IMG submission 185501) | Aqueous microbial communities from the Delaware River and Bay under freshwater to marine salinity gradient to study organic matter... | ecosystem: Environmental > Aquatic > Marine > Coastal ...
TAGAAAACACAACGACACAGCGTGACGGTAAGTTGCACCTTGATCCGTTTGAGCCAGAGAACTCACTGACTATGATTGGTGTGTTGACTGACCAAGGTATGGAGCAACACTTTCCGTTTGACCATAGTGACGTTCCTAATCAACAGGATTACTATGAGCGTGTGCAATGGTATCTTGACCAAGCTACTATCATCATCGCACACAATGCTGCATACGACTTGATGTGGCTGTGGGAGTCTGGCTTTAAGTACGATGGCCCTGTGTTTGATACAATGCTGGCTGAGTATGTATTGCAACGTGGTATCAAAGAGCCATTGTCTCTTGAGGCTTGTGCAGAACGCTACGAGTTGGACACCAAGAAGCAAGATACATTGAAGGAATACTTTAAGCAGGGTTACAGTACACGTGATATACCATACAATGAACTATGTGAATATCTGTCGGCTGATCTTCATGCTACGCAACAGCTTGCTGACAAGCTAATGTATCGTTTGAATACTCTGCCTGATGCACGTCTTATGGATACAGTTACGCTGACTAATCAGGTTGCGGTATGCCTAGCACGTATATATCAGCGTGGGTTCAAGGTTGACTTGTCGGTGCTTGACGATGTGCGTGAAGAGTTTGAAGCTGAGAAGATACAGCTTGAAGAAGACTTGCAGTCTCATGTACGCAAGGTTATGGGTGATACGCCTATAAACCTGAATAGCCCAGAGCAATTGTCTTGGGTTATCTACGGTCGCAAGGTTATTGATAAGAATGATTGGTCAGAACTTATTGACCCATACATGCCAGAGACAGAGTTCAATCAGTTAATCTTGACACGCACTCAACGCATGTACCGCACTGTTGCTGAACAATGCACAGACTGTGGTGGCTCTGGTTATATACGTAAGACAAAGAAGAATGGTGAGCCTTTTGCCAAGCCAAGTAGATGCCTGACTTGTAATACCGAAGGTTTCCTATTCAAACCAACAGATACACTTGCTGGCTTCAAGTTCAAGCCACCGTCACCAAAGTGGGCAAGTGCTAATGGCTTTACTACGAGCAAGGTAAATCTAGAAATACTAGAGGGTGCTGCACGTAGTAAGGGTATGCCAGATGCGGCAGACTTCCTACACAAAGTACGTAGGCTAAGTGCTGTAGACACGTATCTGTCATCATTCGTGGAAGGCATCAAGACACACACCAAGCAGGATGGGTTCCTTCATGTGCGTCTCCTTCAACACCGTACTGCGACTGGTCGTTTGTCTGGTGCTGACCCGAATATGCAGAACATGCCACGTGGCGGCACGTTTCCTGTAAAGAAAGTATTTGTGTCACGATTTGAAGGCGGCAAGGTTATGGAAGCTGACTTCGCACAGTTGGAGTTCCGCGCTGCTGCCTACCTATCACAAGATGAGGTTGCCATTGAAGAAGTATCTACTGGATTTGATGTACACGCATACACCGCTAAAGTTATTAGTGATGCTGGTCAGCCTACGAGTAGACAGGATGCGAAAGCACATACATTCGCGCCACTCTACGGAGCAACAGGCTTTGGCAGAACAAAAGCGGAAGCAGAGTACTACACTCACTTCACAGAAAAGTACAGGGGAGTCGCAGAATGGCATTCCCGACTGGCTAAAGAAGCTATAGAGACACAAAAGATTACTACGCCTAGTGGCAGAGAGTTTGCGTTTCCAGATGTGGTGCGTAAAGCTAGTGGGCGTGTAAGTCACTTTACACAGATAAAGAACTATCCTGTGCAATCGTTTGCAACAGCAGACATTGTGCCAATAGCCTTACTACACATAGATGAATTGCTAAAAGATAAAAAATCTTGTATAGTGAACACCGTGCATGACAGCATCGTCATTGACGTTCATCCTGACGAAGAACAACAGGTAATCAATGTGATAGACGAAACTAATAATGCACTACCACAACTTATAGCTGCACGTTGGGGTGTTAATTTCAATGTGCCGCTACTTTTAGAAGCAAAAATTGGTCCGAATTGGCTTGACACGAAAGACGTAGCGTGATATAACTATGCCTCATTCACTCAGAAAGGAGTAATACATATGACAGAACTTACAACGATTGACCAAAACAACTATGCAGTCATGGCAAAAGCTATGGGTATTGCAAAGGAAAGCGGGGGTAAAACTAAAAGCAGTTCCCTTGCACGTCTGCGCATTAACCATACGCCAGTAATGGGTACAGCAGAAGTAAACGGAAAAAATGTAAACATGGAAGTAATTGAGGGTGGTACATACAAACTGGAGATTCCAGATGGACCAACCTACTACGCATCTTCTGTAAAGATTCGTGCGTTCCTACAGCGTTTCATGTACAAGCGTTTCGTTATGGGCGGTGCTAATTCACCAAATAGGTTCATCAAGTCTCTTATGACTGATGATGCCAAGATGGAATCTGACCTGAAGGATAATGATGGTGGGTTTAACTGTGGCAAACCTGCTGGTTACATCCAAGACTTCAAGGCATTGCCTGAGAAAATGCAAGACTTAATCAAGCAGATTAAACGTGTACGTGTTGTACTTGGTTCAGTTGAATTGGTTGACCCTCGCAATGAAAAAGGTGAGCCAGTAGAACTAGAAGCCACCCCGTTTATTTGGGAGATTGACAATCGTGATGCATTCAAACTTGTCGGTGACGTGTTTGTAAAACTTGCTAAGATGGAACGTCTTCCGCCTATGCACCAATTTACAGCAAATACCAACGAGCGTAAGATGCCAAACGGTAACAGCTTCTTTATTCCTGTGGTATCGCTGGATGTAACCAAAACACTTGAGGTTACACAAGATGACCACGTATTGTTTGCTGACTTCATGGCATGGATTGACAACTACAATAACTATGTTATCAATGCATGGTCAGAGAAGGTAAACTCAAAGCTAGAAGATGGTGATGCTGAAGTTCTTGACGATCTTGTAGACATTGAAATTGAAGAAGAGGTAGCATAATGAATCACCCTGCTGAACTGGCTGTGCATCAGTATCTTGAAAATGCTGTAAACGGCAAAACAACTATATCATCCGCAACAATCAAACAGATTGGCTTGGATGTAATGGCTGCTGCTGCACGTCAGTTTGGTGAGGGTAGGAGCAGAAAGGATGACTTTACATTACGAATGTCTAATGTAGGTCGTCCTACCTGCCAGCTTTGGTATGACAAAAACAAACCAGAAGTTGCATTACCCTTACCTACCACATTTGTAATGAACATGATGATTGGAGACATCGTTGAAGCTGTCTTCAAAGCCTTACTAACAGAAGCAGGAGTGAAGTATGAAGACACGGATAAAGTTTCTCTTGACCTTGGTGACGATAGCGTTTCTGGTTCTTATGACCTCATCATTGATGGTGCAGTTGATGATATTAAATCAGCTTCAGACTGGTCATACAGAAATAAATTCGACACCTTCCATAGTCTTGCCAACGGTGATGGCTTCGGGTATGTGGCTCAGTTAGCTGGATACGCTAAAGCATCCGGCAAGAAAGCTGGTGGCTGGTGGGTAGTTAATAAAGCTAATGGTAAATTTAAATATGTGCCAGCAAAAGATATTGACATTGATGCAGAAGTTGCTAAAATCAAAAAGACTGTGGAAACAGTAAAGGAGAACAAGTTTGAAAGATGTTTTGAACCAGTGCCTGAGACTTTTCGTGGCAAGCCCACAGGTAATAAAGTCCTTAATGACGGATGTAAATTTTGCAGCTATCGCTTTGATTGCTGGGATAATCTTACTGAGTTACCTGCTGTAAAGTCACAAGCAAAGAACCCGCCCATTGTGGCATATGTTGAACTAGCAAAGGAGTATATGAATGGAGATTGAACTTAATGAACTCGCAGAGCAAATCAAGGAAGCGGAACTGCACCTTGCGGAACTTCGGAAGGAGTATCGTGAACGGAAGACTGCAGGTCTACGTGCGGCGATATCAGCGCGTAATGAAGCAGATAAAGTCTTGCGCGAAGAACTACAGGCTTTAGGCTACCGCAATCCATTTATTCAATGGCGTGACATTGCCTAACGCAAAACAATTTAGGGCAGCACGAAAGTATGGATATCGTAGCGGTCTGGAACTCAAGGTATCCGACTACCTAACAGAACTCAAAGTAGACTTCCTATATGAGCAAGTTAAGATTGAGTGGGAAGACCTTGCCTACAGAACCTACACACCAGACTTCGTGCTGTCCAACGGCATCATCATTGAAACAAAAGGTATGTTCACGGCAGCAGATAGACGCAAGCATCTAGCTATACAAAAGCAGCATCCCAAATTGGATATTCGTTTTGTGTTTGAAAGTAGCAGACGCAAACTACGTAAGGGTGCTAAGTCTACCTACGGTGAATGGTGTATTAAACATGGCTTCCGATATTATGACCGGATTATACCCGAAGATTGGTTGAAGGAGAAGGGCAAAAACAAGCATCCAAAGTTTATTAAGTTTGGCGGCACGAAAGTAAAAAGGAGATGAGTATGAATATAATGGACAAACTATCTAAAGAAATACAGAATGAGGACTTCCTTATACGTGTCAGACCATTCGCTGATAACGATGGAAAGTGGTCAGGTGAAGTTGACATATCTATAATGGCTATGCCTGAGAATCCTATGGATGATGAAGACTACTGGCAGGTCATGCACTTTGCTAAGATGATGTGTGCAGCCGTTCCTGTGATGGAAGAAGTGGAAGAACTGCGCAATATTGTTCACGAGTATGTCACAAAAGTTATTGACAACGAGATGGATATTGATGTAGAACTAGAGGAAGAAATGGGTGTAGAAAAAACCTATGATGGTAATGTAGTACATCTTCACTTTAACACCAGAACAAAGGGTTCAGCATGAGTAGACATGAAGACTATATGAAAACACTAATGTTTCAAGAGGAGTTACGTATGGCACAAGCAAATAAACAAAGTGATAATGTTGTTGATATGGTCAACAGTCCACCGCATTACAATCAAACAGGTATTGAATGTATTCATGCTATCTCTGCAGCTACTGGTGATGGCTTCAAATATTATCTGCAAGGTAATATACTGAAGTACTTGTGGCGATTTGACTACAAGGATAAACCTGTAGAGGATTTAGAGAAGGCCAGATGGTATCTAGATAAGTTGATTGAAGAGGTAATGGCAGATGCGAGTTAAGATGTTCATCACCATTGATATTGACGATGAAGAGTATCCCGTCCCTGCTGATGGGCAGGTGGGCGAGGAATTAGAAGAAGGCATCCAAGAATACTTTTATGATATTGAAGGTGCTAACATTAGAAACATAAGAACGATTACGGAGTAAAGAGATGATTAGTAATACATTACCTACAGACTACCAGAACTTCATAGCACTGTCACGCTATGCAAGGTGGAAAGAAGATGAACAACGAAGGGAGACATGGGGTGAAACTGTCAAGCGATACTTTGATTATATGGCTAACCATTTGTCTACTAACAATGGCTATAAGCTACCAGATACATTGAGGTCTGAACTGGAAGAAGCTGTACTCAATCAGTCTATCATGCCTAGTATGAGGGCATTGATGACTGCTGGGCCAGCATTAGACCGTTGCCACGTAGGTGGATACAACTGTTCATATGTACCTGTGGATAGCCCACGTGCCTTTGATGAGACTATGTACATCCTTATGTGTGGCACAGGTGTTGGCTTTAGCGTTGAACGTCACAACATTGAGAAGCTGCCTATTGTGAATGAAGAGTTTCATAACACAGACACAGTAATCAAGGTAGGTGACAGTCGTCCGGGTTGGGCCAAGTCACTGAAGGAACTGATTGCTATGCTTTACTCTGGTCAGGTTCCTAAGTTTGACGTATCAGAGGTACGTCCAGCAGGTGCAAGACTGAAGACATTTGGTGGACGTGCATCAGGGCCACAGCCTTTGATTGAATTGTTTGACTTCTGCATTGAGAAGTTCAAGGGTGCAGCAGGTCGTAGACTGTACCCAATTGAATGTCACGACATCATGTGTAAGATTGGTGAGGTGGTAGTCGTTGGCGGTGTACGCCGTTCAGCCCTTATCAGTTTGTCTAATCTTAATGATGACCAGATGGCACACGCCAAGTCAGGTAAGTGGTGGGAGAATGAAGGTCAACGTGCATTGGCTAATAACTCTGTAGCGTACAAGCAGAAGCCTGAGATGGGTACATTCATGCGTGAATGGTTGTCTCTGTATGATAGCAAGTCAGGTGAACGTGGTATCTTCAATCGTGAATCATCCAAGAAGCAAGCAGCCAAGAATGGTAGGCGTGATGCTGAACAGGACTTTGGTTGTAACCCTTGCTCTGAAATTATCCTTCGTCCATACCAGTTCTGTAACTTGTCTGAGGTAGTTGCACGTGAAACAGATACGCTTGTGTCCTTGAAAGAGAAGGTACGGCTTGCTACTATTCTTGGTACATTCCAAGCTACGCTAACAAACTTCCGTTATCTGCGTAAGATTTGGAAGAATAATACAGAGGAAGAACGCTTGCTTGGTGTATCACTGACAGGCATCATGGACTGTGCTGCATTGCATAAAGGTAAAGAGGTAGCCGATACACTTGAGATGCTACGTGTTACTGCCATTGAAGCTAACGCAGCTATGGCGTGGGAACTTGGTATTCAACAGTCTGCTGCTATTACCTGTGTCAAGCCTAGTGGTACAGTATCACAGCTTGTGGATAGTGCCTCTGGTATTCATGCTAGACACAATCCATATTACATTCGCACTGTCCGTGGTGACAACAAAGACCCATTGACACAGTTCTTGATTTCACAGGGCATACCTAGTGAGCCAGACGTAATGAAACCCGACAGCACTACAGTCTTCTCATTCCCTATGAAGTCACCCAAGAACGCAGTGACACGCACAGGTATGACAGCCATTGAACAGCTTGAACTGTGGCTGACTTATCAGCGTCACTGGTGCGAACATAAACCATCAGTCACTATTTCTGTAAAGGAAAACGAATGGATGGCTGTAGGTGCATGGGTGTACAAACACTTTGATGAGGTTAGTGGTATCAGCTTCCTGCCATTCAGTGAGCATACATATCAGCAAGCACCTTATCAGGACATTGATGCTGACACATACAAAGAATGGGCGGCTAAGATGCCAAAGAATGTAGACTGGTCTTTGCTTCAAGAGTTTGAGAAGGAAGATACTACATCAGGTGGACGTGAGTTAGCTTGTACTGCAGGTGTCTGTGAAATAGTTGACATTGCCGCAGCATGAGTGTAGTGTGGAAAACAGGTGATGGGTGGGTGCAGCATAACCCACCTGCTCATCATCCAAGCAGAGAAGAATGGTTGAAACAGAAAGAAAAGGAGAAAGAAAATGTTGGACAGGTTAAAAGTAAATAAAGATTACATAAAGTCTGAAGCTGTTTTTGAAGATGGTGATTGGTGGTACTATAGTCCTAGCGGCTATCGTCAACGTGTATCAACACACGCTGCAAAAAACACTAATCGGATGTTTGTAAATGGTAAATACATTCCTTCATCACACCCTTTGCACAAGCCGGGTAGGTACAAATCCCTTGATGATGCTTGGTCACACAGTAAGATTGAAAGCACAGAACAAGGTGATGTGTACGTAATCACAAATAGTGCTTGGCCTGAGTGGGTCAAGGTTGGTAAAGCCAGCATCGCAGAAGACCGCTTGAATGGCTACCAGACATCTTCACCTTTTCGTGACTACAAGATTGTAGCTAAGTTAGCTACTGAAGATAGACATGCAAAAGAACGTGAAATGCACAAAATTTTTGAACACTTTGCCAAAGAACGTAAAGGTGAATGGTTTAAGATTGACACAGTAACAGCAATTAAGTTGTTCAATTACCAAATCAAAGGAGAAAAGATTGCGGCGTAACGGACTAGGAAAGTACGATGCTCCACTGCGTATTCAATACCAGTGGGGCTATGAAGCCTTTAAGCATGGTGGTAGGATGTCTAAGAAGGGTAAGAAAAATATCTTTGTTGAGCATCGTCCTAATATGGACACACATACTATGCAAGCACGTGAGTGGCAACGTGGGTGGAACGATGCCTACTATGAGCAGCTAGAAGAGGTACAGTTTAATGAGGCTAGAGGAAGAAGCTAAACAGTGGATGAAGGAGAGATATATGAGTAACATTACAGCAACTGAATATCAAAACAAAGCAGCAGAGACTGCCATCTTCCCTAAAGAAAAAGCCCTTGAGTATTTAACTCTTGGGCTTGCTGGCGAAGCTGGTGAGATTGCTAACAAAGTAAAGAAACTAATACGAGATGGTGCAGATAGGGAAGAATATCACGCTAAGTTAAATGCTATAGGCCACGAGTTAGGTGATGTGTTGTGGTACTGCGCAATGCTTGCTAGAGAAGTGGATATGAATCTTGGCAGAATTATGGAAGACAACTTGGACAAACTGGCAGACAGGAAAGCTAGGAATCGCCTACAGGGTGATGGAGATAATCGCTAAAAATTAGGGGGCAATTAAGCCCCCTTTTTATCTTTCTTTTTCTATGCCTTTGGCTATTCGCACAAGAGTCATAACATCTGCTGTATCACCTAAGTTTACGGGCGGTTCACCTTTTGCCGCTTTTATAGCAGATAGCCTACTCATAGCCAGAATACGCCTGTCTCTAGTCACTCTACGTAAATCATTTACTGCCATAACATAAGCAGGATTCTTTGACCCACTAAACTGCGCACCCTTTACTGCTTCAAACATTTTACGTTTGTTATTATCTATTCTATTACGCTGCTCTAGCAAGAATATCTTTTCACTGAATCTGCCCTCTTTTTTCAATTCTTCTTTTATTTTAGGTGCATCTTCCATTACCATTTTAGCAATATCTGGCAGCAGTTCATTGTATAAGGCGTTCATTGTATTATCAATAATGTCAATGCCTGATTTGGATGCAAAGTCATAATCAGCGTACTGAATGGACTTTAGATACTTCTGCCATTCGTTGTCGCCTTGTTCAATGTTAATACCCAGAGCCAGTTTCCATGTTGGCCCAATACGCCTCTTTTCCCCAAGCATTGGGAAGTTACGTACAGGTGCATCTGCTTCCGCTTTAGGCGATAAATAACCCCTTGCCGCAAACGGTAGCATAAAGCCTCTAACAAAGGCACCACCGCCAGACAGATTAGGCTCACCTTCAAATGTCTTATAACGCATGTCACGCATACCAAGCGCACGTTCCATATCAAGAACCATAGAGTAAGGCTGCAACATACGTGTTAGTGTGTTGCCAAATGCTTTACCAAAAGCCTTTGCTGCTTCGTCTGACTTTAATGCGTCATTATCTTCAGCAAACATATTAGATACATCGTCTAACACCTCACCAAAAGTTTGATTGTTTCTAAAATTAGTTCCGGTTAAAGACTTGACACCATTTTTAAAGTTTCTGCCCCTGTTCATAAACAACCACTGTGCTAAATAATCCGCACCACCCTTGTCATATTGTTTCTTGGCTTCAGCTATATACAAAGCAGGTGAGAGTGGGAATTGTGGGTCAATATTAGTGGTAGTTCCATCTGGGTTAGCAATCTTATTATATTCCTCTGGCGCATCATCCGATGTACGATATTCATATGCCGCCAGCAAAGCAGCATAGCCCACTATGTTTCTAGAAACAGCTTCTGCATCTTTGACTGTATTGCCTTTACCTAGTGCAATCCTCAAGGCTGCTGGTGCAGCAGTACCCGGCAGACCTGAGTAAATATACTCCATTGCCTTAAACATAAACCGTGGGAACGGAATAGCTATTGTGCTTCCGGGTATTGCATTTAAGAATTTGAGTGCAGCTTTAAACGGGCCAAACTCTGGTGGGGATGCGTATGTTTTGTTTAGCGCACTCTCTACTGCATCTGTAGCCAGTTCAGCAAATGAAGGTGGTGGTACATTACCCCTAGTAGGACGCAGAGTAGGTGAATCATTTATAAGTTCTCGTATCTTGCCTTGTTTAATAGCGTCTTCAAGACTGATACCCCATTCACGTTTTAAATTTCTACTGAGGTCAGTTAAGAAGTAAGCATTACGGCTGATAAATTCTTGACCACGGTTAAACACATTGAGTGTGTCTACAAAATCTTCGATAGGATTAAACACAAAATCAGATATACCGCCTTCACCTTTGCCTGTAGCTTTTTGTGCCTCAACGATTTGGTCACGATAACGAGACAAAAGTTTTACATTTTCTGGTTGCTCTAAGATGAACTTAGTTAATTCATCTGCTTCTAATGGGTCTTTTAATTGTCTCCAGTAACCAAAGCTATCACCTATCGCGTTTTTACGTGACATAGGATTGAATGTATTTACTGTATCTAATACAGCATCTCTAGCACCCTTTATATCACCTGCTTTGGTTCTTTCTGCCGCACGTACACCACGTATGATAGCCTCTGATAAAAGGTTTGTCATACCTTCTAGAGGCATACGAATAATAGTAGACTCTAAGTTTCTAGCTGCTGTTGCAAAAGCAGACACCATAAGACCCCGCGCTACATTTTCTGTTCGGCGTATATTCTGCCCTATCTTTTTTGCACCGGGAATAGGCACACCTTTTCCTTGCAACCACTCTAGCAAACCCTCTGCTTGGTCTAGTTCATCTTGTGCTTTTTTACCTGCGGGTCTGCCTAACTTGTATCTACCCATAGCCTCACCCATTTGTGAGAACTTTTGCAGACCTTTACCGTACTTAGTAGCTGAACCTACAGTCATTAAGATGTAGTCGTCTAAAGAAAGGCCATATTGATTTAGTATTGTTAGCAGTTCATCTGAAGCAATCAAGTTGCCGTTTACTGTTTCCCTAAACAGGGTTTCCATTACATTTTTACTGCCTTTAAAAGCAGCAGGATTCAGGGCTTTTACGTCTGCTACTGTAGCAACAACCGCATCTAACTTGTCAGGATTAAGAACAGGATTTCTATAACCTGCTGATCCTACTCCCATATCCCATGCAATGTCATCATCTAAATCCAAGAAATCTATTTTTTCAAGACCTAGTTCACGCATCTTTTCATAGTCTATATATGTTTTACCCGCTATAGTTTTAGATATAGCACCTTTTTCTAGGCCATTTTCAATTTCAAAATTTTCAATGACAGACTGTCTAATTTCGTCATTATCTTTAGCTTTGGCTCTAGCTGCTGCACGTTTTTCGTCAGCAACCTTTGCTGTTGCACCCTGTATTTCACTGATAGTCATCTCACCAGATTCTTCACGTGCTTGCCGTGCTTTTTCTGCACGAGCAATCATATCAGGTGTCATAGCATCAGTGTCAATTTTCTTTACATCTGCACCAACAGCACGTACAGCTTTCTCCGTAAGCGTACCCTCTTTCAATGGCGCACCAAGAACAGTTGAACGTGGAACAATTAAGTCAGGACGCTTTGTCAATGCTTTCATCTGTGCTTGCATAGCCATTTTAGCCATACCAGCAGAAGCAACAATAGGTGCATCAGCCACCATAGCAGCATCAATCAAGTCACCAGTAAATTTGCGTCCAGATGTCTTAGGGTCAAACGGTATGATATCTGTACCCTTTAAACCTGTAAGTCTTTCAAAGGTGCTTCCCTCTACAATACCATCTTGTACTGCCTGTGTAAAAGCAGCCATTGCATCTGATGTTGTTTCACCTACTGCTGTCAGACCAACATTAAGTGAACGCATTGTACGAATAGTAGGTTTAACCAAAGCACCATCGACACCTTTAGCTACCACACGCACAAACGGACGAAGATACTCTGGTACATACTCAACCAAAAATTCTTCATCCGCAAGTACAGGGTCAATAGGCGCACCAAACAAATCAGCAGCGGCTGCTGTCTGTTCATAGTTAAACAAGTCTAGTTCTTCTGGGGGGAGTTGTGCCGCATTAGGGTCAGGCGGCTTGGGTATGTAGTCATCTTTTTCTACTGCAGGTGTAGCTGCAGCAGCAGGGGATGTTCCCTGTGTATCTATTTCACGCAGAACATCAGCAAGTCTGCGCCTACGTGGTGTAGGCTGTGCAGCGTCATCATCATCAGCAGAGGCATTACCTGCAGATAGCTGGTCTAGCATCTCTTGCAGTTTCATTTTATTTCGAATTCTCCTGCTGAAATCCACTCACCTTGTGTACCAAACATAGCTACGAAAGGAGTACCACTAGCATCTTCAATCATAGCAATATCGCCCGGTTTTAAGTTGCCACTATTTTGCAAGGCTTTAAGTTCTGTTGGGGTTTTATTACCAAAGTTTATATTGGTTATTTCGCCTGTGCTTGTTGATGGAGGTCTTGGTGTATTAGCATTTACAAAATTACCTTCCTGTGACCACTGACTAAGTACATTTTGAAGTTGTTGATAATTTTGCTGGCTAGAAACTCTACCTGTATTACCTTTGTCGCCGTACAAAGCAGAATATTGATCTGCTGTATTTGCTAATGCAGTGTAGTATGCAGGACGTTTATTAGCAAAATCCCATTCCCAATTACCTGCAGAGTTTAATGTACCGGAAATATTAGCTGCCTGTACATTAGTTTTAAGCAAAGCATCAAAGCGTTTTTCAGGTGAGCCTTTAGACCAGTCTACAGATGCTGCAGTTGTATCTTGAGCAGCAATCATATTGCCTACACCTACAGCACGGTTGTCGTACATAGTTGCTTTTGAAAGTAGTACATTTACTTGCGGGTCATCGTCTTCAAGAGAAGCTGCTTCGGCACGTAATGCTTCTGCTCGTGATACAAAAGTAGCTTGTAGTTGTTCAAGGTCAGCAGGGCGATTAGCTTGTGCAATTTTAGCCTCAAGCAAGTCAATAGCAGCTTGCTCATTAGCAGCACCAAACTTTTGATAATTGATAAGTTCTTCTTTAAGTTTAGCTTGCTCAAGGATTGCCTTAGAAGTGTCTTGTTCGACACCAGCAGTTTGTGCTTCTTTTAATGCAATAGAAGCATACCCAGAGTCTATTTCAACTTGCAGTGTTTCAGGCAATTTCTCATTTGTTATTTCTGCTGCTTTTGCTTGCGCACTTGCAAGTTTAGCCCTTTCACCAGTTAAACCAGTTGTAGCTTGAATACCAGCAGTTTCAGCAGTAGTTTTTTCAAGCGTAGCCGTTGCTTGTTGCAATGCAATCAAGTCTTCTGGCTTCATAGCAGCTAATCTGCTAATACTAATACCTGTATCACCCAGTGCTGGCCCAGAATAATCTGCTGGCATGGTTGTACCTGCTGCGTCTTGCAGACGTTTTGTTACAGCCGCTGTGCTGATACCAGTAAGTGGTGTTTCTGTACCTGCAGCAATACCAGATGCCAGAGTTTGCACATCCAATGTAGAGGGTGCTTGTTGACTAGCATAGGCTTCGGCTTGCTGCGCAATAGAAAGGATATCTCCTGTAGGACCACCTGTAGGCATAGTAAACATACTTTGTGCGAATGATTTTGAATCAAATTTTGCATTAGGGTCTTTCAACCTAGCAGTAGCTTCACCTGCACTAATAGCAGCTTCAAAATTATCATACTCTTCTAGACCACCCGCAAGCAATGTTTGAATCTGACCATCTGTCAAATCATAGTTTGTTTTTAATTTTCTTGCTCTACGATTATAGTTTGTTACTGCATTCATACGTTCTTTACGAACTGCAGCAGCTTCTTTGGCAAGATTAGCAGCAGTATTCCTGACGCTTTCACGATACTCTTCGTCTAAAGCAGTTAAATTTTCAGTTGCTTTTCTAGCTGCGCCAGCAATAGCTGACTGTAATCTAAAAGCCATTATGCTGCTCCTCTACGTGACATCAAACCAGATGGTTTATTTTCTGTACTCTCTGGCTCCTTTTCTACAACTTCACTCATGTCTATTTTATCTAAATCTTTCATTGCTTTTTTAAGTATCATAGAATCTGGAACATCACCTGCTCCTTCATCGTCTCCTACTAAGTAATCTATTTCAGCATTTTTAGCAATGCCTTCCATGAGTTCTACCAAAATTGGATTAACTAAAACTGCTACGTCTACGGTGTGTAGACCTTGCATAACACCCCCTAGAGTTAATGTATCAGCAATAGAAGTAAGCGGAACTTTTGTCTCTATAATATCAATAAGCCTACCCATGTAATTTTTGTCAGTTAAGCGTGGAATATAATAATCTAGTGCTTCTTCTAGCGTTGTAAATTCGGGTGGAGTCTGCCAAGGCCGCGCACCTATTTCGTGCGTAAGTCCCATACCGGGTATAGGCGCATCAAAATCTGAAGTTTCTCTAAATGCCATTAAACTTCTCCACTCATAGCTTCTCTAACAGCTTTCATTATATCCAGTACACGAGCAGCTTCTGTTTTCCTGTCCTGATTAACATTTGATTTTACCATTTTTTTAGGAGAAAGTAAACCCTTACTTGGTATTTTTGTAGGTTCAACAGTCTGCTGTTCAGCTACTTTACGTAACTGTATCATTGCTAATCTTGCAGGTTCTCTTTGAATACTCATTTTATATTATCCTATACTTAGAAAAGACCGCCAAGAATTGTGCCACCAACTTGACTGGTAAGAATATCAGCAAAGAAACCCCCGATAGCACCACTTTCTTCTGCATCTAGTTTTAGTTCTTGAATGGACTTATTTGTTTCGGCAGACAATTTACCTAAAGCCATTTGTGTAAGTCTATCTTTATCGTTTTCACTTGATGTCCATGCCCACTCCATAGTATCAGCATAGTAGTTCCACAAGTTATCGTAAGCTGTTTTACTAATATCCAGAATAGCCGAAGCATTTAATTCATTAGCACGATTGATGGCTGCAGTATCTGCAGTAGCAATCTGTCTACGCCATTGAGCATTGGCCTGTGCAATCACAAGCTGATTCTGTGCATTGAACTGGTCACGCTGGTTATTCAACTCAGCATTGAAACGTGCAATTGTATTTGTCTGACCTGCATTAAACTGTGACTGTGCGTTCTGCTGTGTAGCATTGAACTGCGATACTTGGCTAGACAGATTAGCAAAGAACTGGTCAACTTGATTCTGACTAGATGCATTGAACTGACGTGCAGCATTTTGTGCAGCTTGGTCTGTAAACAATGCCTGTGTACGCTGCTGTGCCTTGAAAAGTTCAGTTTGCTGGCGATTAGACAAGTTAGCCATGTCAACCTGCAGGAAGTTCTGTGCGTTCTGTACTGCTGCTTGCTGACGATTGTTTAAGTTAGCTGTATCAAGCTGTGCCAGTGCAGCAGCTTCAGCCATTACAAGAGCCTGTGTATTAGACAAGTTCTGCAGGTTCATTGTATTAGCAGCACGTGAGTTCTCTAGCTGTACCTGTTGCTCTGCTGTAAAGTTCTGGTTGGCAATGTCACTAATCTTACTAGCGTTCATTACCTTCATTTGGAATGTCTGGTCAAACTCTTGACCCATAAACCTAGCACGTTGCTCTGCAGCCAGCATTGCTG
>Ga0208547_1001065_pt1 | contig 15378 bp, 16 predicted proteins | sample DEB08_DNA_5_FD_185501 | JGI IMG/M metagenome (GOLD analysis project Ga0208547, IMG submission 185501) | Aqueous microbial communities from the Delaware River and Bay under freshwater to marine salinity gradient to study organic matter... | ecosystem: Environmental > Aquatic > Marine > Coastal ...
TATATAAACTATATCAACAAGAGCATCTAAAGCACCTGCTGCATCTTTTTTAGTAATTGCTTGAGTGTACTCAGCTAGTTCTTCCATTAAAAAAGAAGTTCTAAAATTTATTAATTCATTATCGTCAGGTATACCAACTTTTTCATTCTTTTCAAACCCAAATTTTTTATGAAAAGCATCTATATCTCTTATTAAAGTATCTTTATCCATATCATCAAATATTCCTGAATGCGTCATAGTAAAGTCGCCTGTTCAGGTTCTTTTCTAAAATCTATTATTTGTAATTCTTCTTCTTTTTTATTTTTTTCTTTTATACTATTTTTAACTATTCTTGCTACATATTCAGCTACAGGTGGCATAACTCCTCTTGCGATTTGTGACCCTATCGTAGATTCTGGTCCTTCCCATTTATAATCTACAGGATACCCTGCCATATAAGCTAATTCTTTATGACCAAATAATCTATCTTCTGTAGGGTGAATATAAAATCCTCCTGCTATAACTGGTATATGAGCATCATTTTTTAATCTCCATTTCATAAACTGAGGTCTACCTTTAACTCCTCCACGCATACCTCCTCTTTTCCAAGTTTCTGGTGGATTATATCTTTCCCATGTAACTCTTAAACTTTCACCTTGTTTACAATGTTTAAGATAAGGTTTTTCGTTTTCTCCTAATTTCATTAAATGTCCAATATCTGATCCATGTTCTTTCTTAAATTGTCCTAATACTTCACCAGCAGTTGGTAATGGTTGAAAGTTAAGTATGTGAGGATTTAAATTATATTTAGTTGCTATAAAGAAAAATCTTTTTCTACTATGATTTAAACCAGTAAATCCACCATCAATTAATAAATGACTTACTTGATAACCAAGATCAATTGCTTCTTTAGATAATTCAGTAATCATAGGTCTTCCACCATTAATCGAATATACTCTAGGTACTGATTCAATAGCAATAGCTTGCGGTTCTAATTCTTTTAATAAATTAAAACTATCTCTCCAACATTTAATTCTAGGGTCATTTTTCCATGCTCCTGCACCTTTTTGAGCTCCACCTAAATTAGACCATGGAGCACATGGAGGATTACAATATACAAAATCAATTTTACCTTTATATTTTTCTTTAGGCCATTCGTCTTCACCTTCATAAACTGGAATATTTGGAAAATTAGCTTGAAAAGTTTTCTTATATAAACCTGGTTTCATTTCAAAATGTGCTTGAACATCAAAATGTTTTCTAACACCTAAAGTAAAACCACCTGCAAATATATAAGTTCCTAATGCTTTCATAATTCTTTCCTTTTTAATTATCTTATTTCATAACTATACTTCGTTTCAGGCTGCAGTATAAACAAATTTTTGCGTGCTCTGGTTACAGCAACATAAAATACTCTGTGTTCATCATCAGGTTCTGTATTTAGTTTTCTCCATGTTCTATAAGAAATATCCGATATAACAACAACATTATCACTTTCTCCACCTTTTATTCCATGTATTGTTGACAATCTAATACGAGCTTTATTTTTAAATAAATCACCAGATTTTTGTAATGATTCAAACATTAATATATCTTCCGGATCTAATCCATAAATTACATCTTGCCATTCACCTTCTGCTATTAGTCCACAGTTTTCTCTTAAATAATCTATATCAAAATTTAAATTTTGATCAATACCTTCTAATTTTTTAAATCCTCTTTTAATTGATACTTTACCATACAAACATTGATAGAGTTTTTTAAGTTCTTCAAATATTATTGTTTCACCTTTATTTAATTTAATCCAAGCTCTTATTGCAATTACATATTTATTAGTTTTAAATTCATGATATCCTTTTTCATAAAACCAACCCATTCTTTTACAATAAGCTTCAGTTCTATTTAATTGATAACCTGATCTAGCTAATACTAACCATTCACCTTTAGACATATCAACATCTTCTATTGCTGTAATTTCATTTACTGATCCAAGGTCCTCTCTACATCCCCATTGTTTTGCTTGTCTTAAACTAATTTTATTAGATATATCACAAGCAAGTTTATGAATAGTTTTAGGAAGTCTATAACTAATTGGTAATACTTCTACTTTACCCTCTATATCTAAAAATTTTTTAACGTCAGCACCAGCCCATTTATATATCGCTTGATCATCGTCACCTGCTATATATCTAAATTTACAATGAGTAGTTAATTTATCTATTACTTTCCATTGTTTAGTTGTTAAATCTTGAGCTTCATCAACAAATATAATATCTAAATGTGGTACAGTTTCTTCTAATAAAAATACATCTAACATATCAGTAAAATCTAAAAGTTTTTTTTCTTTTTTAAAATTAGCTAATGCTTTAGAAAAATATTCTTGTTCTTCCCATGAATGATCACATTCTAATTCTCGCCATACATCTTTTAAATTTCTTTCGCTTGATCTAGAAACTTCATCACAAAATAAGAGTAAATCACCTTTTTTATTTCCTGCTGATAATCCTGTAGTATCTTCTTCTGATACTCCCGACATTTCAATTCTTGCAACTTCGCTAAATTCTTTTACACGTTCACCTTTAAATACTTGACCACTATTTATATTTAAAGTTCTATAACATAAACTGTGTATAGTTCTAAAATAATCTAAACTTTCTTCATCTATTTCAAACTTTTTAATAACACGTCTTCGTGCTTCTCTTATTGCTCTACGTGTAAAAGAAAAATATCCAATTCGTAAAGGATCATATCCTTCTGATATTTTTTTCTCTAGTATATCTAATAACGTTGTTGTCTTCCCTGTACCTGGGCTTCCGAATATTTTTATTGTTTGACAATTGTTCATTTAATCTACATTTTGCACAATAATATTTATTATCGTGAATTACGTGTGCTACGTTTTTACATTTATAACAAACTTTAACTACATTTAGCATAAATTTTTTTAAGAACATCATATTGTTTAGTAGACACTAAAATATGTTCATCAAATTTATCCATCTTTTCTATTAAAGATTGGCAAAAATTATTTTCCCAATCGTTTAATCTAGTTGAATCTATATCATGTAAAAACTTAACTAAATTTTTATATTTTTCTCCATCTATTCTTTTTAATAATTCATTAGGTATAGCTTGATGAGTTTGTAGTAATACACCTTTTCTTCTTAAATGAAAATAAAGCTCTCTACATAACTGTACATCTAATAAAGCATCATGATAATTTTGAACACCTTGATGAAAAAAATGATTAAAACATTCTTCTAATTTAGGAAATTTATAATCATCAAATTTACCTTCTAATTTCATTTCATTCTTAGCTGTCATCATTGTACAATGTAAATTATCTGGCATTTTATACATAAATTTTAATAAATTAAATTCACGTTGTATCATTTGTAAATCAAATGCTAAATTATGTGCAACCATAGTATGACACTTACTCATAAAATAACTTAAAGTAGCCATTGCATATTTAGCTGATATACCTGTTTCTTGTGCTTCTTTAGTTGTTATACCATTAATATCAGAAGCTTCTTTAGGTATAGTAAATTCTGGATACTCGTTATTTTTAGGTTCTATTCTAGTTGAATACTGTGCTACAATTTTTTCATTATCATCTGTAACTTGAAAAGCTAAACTAACAAGTCTAGGTTGATCTTCATGATTAGGATTTAAATCTCTACGCCATAAACCATTAGTTTCTGTATCAAAAAATAATATCATTATATTCCTTTTTTAATATTAAATGATACACCTTTAACTTCTACTTTAGTGTCAACTTTATTTTTTTCTCTATCTCTTTCTAAAAATAAAATAGCTGCTGTTATTTCATCAATCTCTGCTGCATAAGCATCATCATTAGGATCAATACTTCTTATAGCATGTTGTAATAAAATATTAATTGCTTGTTCTTTATTCATATGCTTCCTTTTCTATTTCTGGTTGTTTAAATTCTTCATTCTGAGTTTCAAAATTTTTAATTGACCATGTATTAACGTATTTACCTTTTACTTTTTTTCCATCATGAGTAGCACCTAAATCTTTTAAATAAGCAGTTATTTGATTTAATTTAAATTCTTTAAATCTATGTCTATCTAAAAATTCCATAAAATCATTTATTCTAAATTCAGTATGCTTATCTTGTATTACTGCTTTACCTCTTAAAATATCTTCAAACTCTGTAGACGATGTAGACCCTGTACAAAATCTTTCTAATAAATCTAATAATCTACCTTCATTACTAGAATCATCAGAAGCTTCAACAGGAATTACTCTAGACATTAAATCATTAACTGATTCTACCCATAACTTGTCATTTAATTTAGGAAGTAGCATATCTAAATGTTCAAATACGACTTCTTTAAAATCTAAAAAATTATAAATTTGTTTACTATTTAATGGACCTATCTTTCTTTCATTAATAGTTAAAAAATATTGTGGTGGTTTAGTTAATATTTTAGTAATACTATTTAAAACAGGCATAGTACCATCATCACTTATACCATACTCACACGTTAAACATTTAGTTTTATTACATACTGAATTAATAGGACTATCTTTACATTTATAATTATAAGTTTTTTTATCTAAACTATTTAATACTGATGTAAATTCTCTAGGTTTTAATGGTGGATCTAGATATTCATCATTATATTCTTCTAATTTTTCTTGCCATTCTTCTGGAAATCTTTTTCTTAAATAAACTCCGATATTAAATAATCCATTATTTCTACCACCTTCTCCTAAAGCACCTTGAGATAATAAATCTTGTAAACAAGGCGGTCCTCCTGGTAATATTTCGTTTGACTTATTTACTTTTTTTATAAAACTTAAATCAATTTCATCTAAACTGTTTACTGCAAACTTATCTACCCATTGTATAAAATGTTTTAAAGTTAAAGCTTTACCATCATAAACTGCATATCTATCTGATTCATCACCTCCAAAGTATGGCATATTAAGCCAACTACCTACATCATTTTCATCTAATAATTTAGTTTGTTGAGGTCTTAAATCATATTTAACAAAACCAAAAGCTTTTTGTATTTCTTTTAATTTTTCTATCATTGATTTTGCTGATACAAATTTTTTAGTAAATATAAATATATGTGCTCCGCCTGATTTTGATCTACAGACTATTAAATTTTTTTTAATAAATTGTTGTGAAATTTTTTCTATATTGACTGAATAATCATCAACATCAAGACAACCCCATTTACATTTGCTGTCTTCATTAATAGGAATAACACCTAAACCAGTTTTACCGTCTAGGTGTTCTTTCCATAAGTTTTCATTGTAAGCCTCCCTAATAGTTTTTCCATAACCATCTAGCTTAGGGCCTTTTCTTTCTGTAATAAAGAATTGGCCATAAGCTCTAGTTAACCCTGGAAATATATCAAAGAGTTCTTTATGCATATTAGAATGGTGCGTCTTCTCCATTTTCAGCTTCTGTTGAAACTTCAGTATCAACAGGTTCTGATGCTTTTACTTTTCCATCAGATACTGAATCTGCAAAAGCTTTAGCTTGCTTAAAGACATCTTGACTTTGTATTTGACCAATTTCTTCTATTTTATATTTATGCCAACTACCTAAATCATTCTCTGCTTGAACAGTAGATAGTTTAAACTCAAATAAAAATGAAGGTGGTTCTACAGTTTGACCTTTAATATTCATACGTTTCATTTTTAAAAGTGTATTCCACTTTCTAGAAACAGATAAATTACTAGAAGTCATAGTAAGAACAGCAGGTTCATAAGAATCATTGTTCTTAACTAAAACATAATGTTCAGCTGTATCAACTAATTGATTTTCGCCTAACATAGTTTTTTTAGTTTTAGAATCAATCTTAGCACCATCAGGTTTATAATCGTGCACTGCAACTAATCCTCCACCTTTTTCTCTAGGTATCCACTCTACATAAGATTTTTTATATCCACAAGGAATTACTGTTAATCCATCTGTATATAAAGTACCAGAAACTGTATTAAAGACATGACCTTCATCTGCGCCTTCAATATATTTCTCATCTTTTTTCTTACGTTGAGGTGACCCTGATTGAACAATCGCTAATCTAGGAATAGTAATATCGTCATTACCGACATTTTGTAAACCTTGACCAGCAGATTTAATAATCAAATCTGCAGATAAATCGCCTAAAGCAACTTCTGAGTTTGACTTCTTTACTACTTGTTTATCACTCATAGTTTATTTCTCCTTTCCGAGTTTTATTTTCGCTATACTTGCTTCATAGACACTAAATAAATCTTCAGGTAATGTTTTACCTAATTTATATTGGTCTTTGGCCCAAGCTTTTAGCGTTTGAGCGTGTACGTCAGCTTTTTCATCATAAGGTATATCTTTAAAATTTTTAGATAATACCTCAATTAACTTATCAGCTTGATCATACTTTCCTTTAGGGAAACTAACTTTAACATCATGTTTAATTAGTTCCGCATGGCCTTCATCTTCTAACCATTTTAAAGCATCTGCTTTTCTATCAGCTTTAATTGAGCAAAAGATTTCGTCTTTAATTTTGATTTGTGTGCCATCTTCCAAATCAAATCTAGTCATACCGTTGCATGCTCGCATAGCATCCGGTAATTCTTCTTCTTGTATCTTACGAATTTCAAGTTTAAGATTTTTTAATTCTTCTTCTTTTATCGCAAGTTGATTATTTTTATCTACAAGTTTATTACCAATTCTAGTAACTACTTCTAGTCCTACATTTGGTAATTTTTCTTTTTTCGAGTGTTTTTCAACCTCGTCAAATATCCAAGTTTCTTTAGACATTTGCTTTCTCCTTTCTATTAAAGACATCACAACATACATTATAGTAAGCTCTATTTTCTCTGTCCCACTTTAATATATTTACAACGCCATTATTAACGTCACCTGCTATTATAGAAGCTATCGCAATAGCAGCAGGATCACCCATTGCTAAAAGATAATCATCATCACAAAAATCTTTTAATTTAGATTTAAGCATTCTTATAATAGGTGCTGGAGATAACATTATTTGATGTCCTGGTGGAAGCAATGGAATTAAATCACCAAAGCGACCAGCAGCCAGTACATTAACATTAGGGTTTTCTTGTACTACATAAACTTTACCCATTTAGTTCTCCTTTCTTCATTTACTATTTACTTATATAAAAAAGTTTTATAAAAGTAAATTAAAAAAAGAAAACAGAAAGTTTATATGCAAGTACAGTTTATTAATGACGATGATTTTATAAAATATAAATTTAAAACTAAACCATTTAAACATCAGTATGATGCTTTTATGGAAAGTAAAGATAAGGAAGCTTATGCATTATTTATGGAACAAGGTACTGGTAAGTCTAAAGTTATTATTGATAACATTGCCTATCTATTTAGGAGAGGCTCTATTGATACTGCTATTATTGCTGCTCCAAAAGGTGTATATCGTAATTGGCTTGCTTCTGAATTTAATACTCACATGCCTGAAGATGTCGTACAATTATCTAAAGTCTGTATATGGTCGCCTAGTGAAACGAAAAAAAATGTAGATGAACTTGTAAGCTTTTTAAAAGAATCAGAGAAGTTAAGATTTTTTATTATAAATATAGAAGCTCTATCTACTGACAAAGGTAAAAATTATTTACAACGATTATTAAATACTGGTAAATCTTTTTTCTGTATAGATGAAAGTACAACAATTAAACATAGAACTGCTAGAAGAACTAAATCAGTTTTAAAACTTGGTCGTTTGGCTAAGTATAGAAGAATACTTACAGGGACACCAGTGACCCAAGGTCCTTTAGACTTATGGTCACAAATAAATTTTTTAGATGAATATATTTTACAATCTAGTTTCTATGCATATCGAAATGCTTATTGTGTACTTCGTAGAAGACGTACATCAACACATAGTTTTGATGAAGTAGTAAGTTATCAAAGATTAGATGAATTACAAGATGTATTAAAACCATACAGCTTTAGAGTAACTAAAGAAGAATGCTTAGATTTACCACCTAAACTAAGACAAAAGCGAGAAATAGAGCTTAACGTGAACCAGAAGCAATTATATCACACACTTAGAAAACGTGCTATAGTAGAACTAGAACAGTCTAAATTAGTGACTGCACCTCTTATAATCACAAGAATATTGAGATTACAGCAGATATTATGTGGATTTATTAAATATGATGATGGAAGAGAAGAAGTCATCCCGGGAACTAACCCTAGACTAGAAGAATTAATGAATGTATTGGAAGAGACAACTGGCGGTGTAATTATATGGGCTACATTTAGAAGAACGATTGAAATGATCTACGATGCTTTAGCTAAGAAGTATGGTGCTAGTAATGTTGCAACTTATTATGGTGAAACTGAATCTGAATTAAGACAAGAAATAGTTACTAAGTTTCAAGCTGGTGAAATTAAATACTTTATAGGTCAACCTAGAACTGGAGGTTATGGTCTAACTTTAACTAATGCTAAAACTGTTATTTATTTTAATAATACATACGATATGGAAGTTAGATTACAGTCTGAAGATAGAGCACATAGAATTGGTCAAAAAGATAAAGTTACTTATATAGATTTTGTAGTACCGGGAAGTATAGATGAAAAGATACTTAAAACTTTAGATACTAAAAAGAAACTCGCAGATCAAATAACAGGTGATGAATGGAAAGAATTATTTAGTTAGCAGGTCCACCAAAAAAAGCTAACAAACAAATAAGAATAATAAGTATAGCTGTAAATTTATAATTTATATCACCTGGTTCCATATAAAGATACTCCATATTATTTCTTTTTAATTATATCGGCTCCTTTCAAACCGTAGATTGCTGATACCACACCAATAAATAAAGCTTGATACCAAAATGGCATGTTGCCAAAGTATTCAAAAAATGTGTCTAATTTAGTACGAATTTCTGGATCGTCAGAAAAGATAGACCAAACCAATATAATAACAGGAGCGGATACCAAAATAAGGACAAATTCATCCTTCCAGCCTTTATCATTAGACGCAATAATTTCCTTTTTATATTCAATTTCACCTTTCGCCAGGCGTTCAGCATGTAATCGCTCAGCGTCTGACATTAACATTTTAGTTTGTTGTCTGTTTTTATAAATATGCGATCCAGCTTTGAATAACATACTTGCTGCATTTAACCACATTTTATGTCCTCCTTGTGTAACCATTCTCTAAGAGGAAAACCTGGGCAATTAGGTTTATTCTCTTGAACGTCACTGTGTCCAACGATTTCTTTAATATGCGGATATTTTTTTAATAGCATAACTAAAGTATCTTTTAAAGTAAAAAGTTGTTCTAAAGTAAAATTATTTTCTGGTCCATCGTCATCAGCCATACCTCCGACTAAACAAATAGCTACACTTCTTGAATTAACAGCTGGAGCGTGTGCTCCTTTAAAACCTACTGGTCTACCATGTTCTAATTTACCATCACGTCTAATAATATAATGATAACCTACATCGTCCCAACCATTTTGATCCACGTGCCACTTTCTTATTTCATCGTAGCCAATATCCATAGATGCTTTAGTTGCAGCACAATGAACAACGATCATATCTGTATTGCTTCTTAACTCCATGTAATACCTCTTTTTTCTACTATTCTACACTTTTTTGTTTGTAAATCTACTTTAATTATTTCTATATTTTTATTTTTAATTCTAGGAACTCTAGATATAGAGCTTCCATCTTTTCTTTTATTCTCTGTTTTAACATCAAATAATCTAGTTTTAAATGTTATAGGATCTACTGCAACTAAGTCTACAGCTGATTGTGTTTGGCATGCTTTAAATACAAAAAAATTATTTTCTTGTAACCAACAAACAGCTAAATTTTCTGCGTAACAACCTTTATTTTTATTAATCACTCATTAATCTTTCTTTAACTTTTTCTCAAATTCCATTTGTTCTAAGTTAATATCTTTAGCTTTTCCGCCTTTTATAAACATATCAGCTAATTTTTTAATTTTAGGTGTTAAATATTTATCTAAATATTTAGGCGCAGTTGCACCAGTTTTTCCTACTACAGCATTTACTACTGAATCAATAGGAGTAAATATATCAGGTGATCCTGATGGTACATCTTCTCCTGATACTCTTTCTGTAATTTTATCTTCCATATATTCTTTAGCATATAATGGATTAGTTTTGAAACTATAAGTTTTTCTAGGCATATAATCTTGTGCTGCTTGTAATACTTTTTTAAATAAATTTTTATGTTCGGGTTTACTACTTTCACCTAATCTATCTAACCATCTAGGATAGTTTCCTGCTAAAAATTGATTTTTAACAGCTTGTGTAAATTTAGTATAATCTGCTAATAAATCTAGACTGTCTCCACCTAAATCCATACCATCATAAATACGACCTAGTCTATTAACAATTAATCTTTTATGGTTTAATGGTCCTGCAAATATATCGATAAATAAACCTGCTCTATTAGCAGCTTCTGTAAGACCTTCTCCAACTTTACCGCCTAAATCAGGAGCTTGAACAAGTTTTAAAACTTTAGATATACTTCTATATGATTCTACAAATTCTTTTCCATATAGATTATCTAAGACACCTTTATTAGAAGTTAAAAAATCATCTAATAAATTACCATTTAAAGCTTTTACATTAGTTCCTTCTATTGGTGTTTTAACTGCATTCATCATTTTTTGTAAATACAACTTTCTAATATCAGTAGTTAATTGATTTGATGTAAGTGATAATTTTTTAATTAATGGTTTGATATCGTATTTATTTCCTATTCTAAATATTTCATCAGCAATAGCTGTACCAGTTCCTTTATCTAATAAATCTATTTTTAAAGAAGGTAGTTCTTTAGATACAATATTTTGTATATCAGCATTTTGTTTTACAAGATCATCATATAATTTCATCGCTGATCCAGTATCTTTTGCAAATTTATTGTATAAATCATCTCCTAATATTAATCTATAATTGTCTCCATATTTTTTAATAAAGTTTGCATGTGACATAGCACCACTAGCACCAGCTTCTTTTGGTAAAACATTATCATAATAATGTTGATAAAGTGATCCTTTAATTTTATTAGTTTGAGTAAAGTTTAAAAATTTACCATCAATTAGATTTCCTAATCTTTCAGCATTATTTAATCCTTCTTTAGTATTAGCTGTAATAGAATCAAATACATTTCTACCAGTACCAGTTAAACTTGCTGATCTAATTACTTGAGGTTTAGGACCATATCCTATTTCGTCAGCTAATTTATTTAAAAAACTATTTTTATAATTAAATAATAAAGTATCATATTCTCGATATAAAGCGGCAGTTTTTGGATCTTTTGAAACAGCATCATCAATAGCATCATTAAATATTCCTTTTAAATTTCTTATTGCGTCTTTAGTACCTTTAGGTACAGCATCTGTAATATCTATATTTTGTAAAGCTCTCTTAATAGCTAATGCATTATTAAAACTTAAATTATCAATACTATTAACACCTTCTTTTAATATTTTTAATTGGTTTTTTACTAAACCAAATTGTCCACCATTTTGTTCTAAAAAATCTACAAATTCATTTATAGTTTTTTGATTTTTCCATTCTGCTAAAGCTTTTTTACCTTTAGGTGGAGTAGGTGATATTTTCTTTTTTATAGTTAAATCATATTCATTAAATATATTTTTTAATACTTGTGTTCCTTTTTCATCAAGTTGAACTGTTAATTGATTTTTTTTAGCAGAAGTATTTATTCTATTTTGTAATAAAGATAATCTTGAATTAAGTCTTTCATTAACTTCATTGAATACAATACCCATTTTATCAATTTGATTTGTTTCATATGTTTTATATAAATTATCTTTAACTTTTTGAGTATTTGCAAAAGCTTGTTTAACACCTTTATCAGATGCGATTAATTCATCTTCTCTTATATTTTTAACATTCTTTTCTATGTTATTAATAATATTATCACTTGTTTTAACATTAATATCATCAAGACCAGTAGTATATTTTAATATTTTATTTTCTACTTCTTTATTTTTAACTCTTTCATTTGCTGAATTTAATCTTTTTTTGTATAAAATATCTCCTTTAGAGCCTTTAGTAATTATTCCACTTTCTGGTATCATATTCGCTACACTGATTGCAATATAGTCATTTGCTATATCATCACTAACTCCAGCATTTTTTAAAACTGTTCTGGCTTCATTTATTGCTTTAGTCATTTCTTCATCTACACTTCCACCTGTTTTTAAAAATTTACCAACAGTTTCAGAAGATAATTTTGTATCTTTCATCATAAATACTTGTTGTTTAATTACTTTTGCTAAAGGTAAAAATGCTGCAGTTGCAACCGCATCAATTGCTCCTGTAGTTGCTGCTTCTTTAAAAGCGTATGCTCCAAATTGTTCATCGTCCATATAATCAAAAAGGCCATACTTTCTTCCTAATTGTAATCTATAATATTCAGCACCAGCAGCTGCTAGTCCTGATCCAGCAACAGTTCCTCCAGGACCAAACGCTGATCCAACAGTTCCTGCTGTAATACTTGCTCCTATTACCATAGCATCACCAGCAAAACCTTGAAGATCAGAAGTATCAAACCCTGGTTTATTAAAAGTATAAAAGTAACCATCTCCACCTAATTCTTTAGGTATAGAAAAAACTAAACCAGTATATGCATCATTACCTTCACCTACTTGTTGATTTTTTACTTTTATTTTATCTTTATATTGATCAACTAATTCTTTATCAAGTCCTTGATTTTGTACAAGATCCTCTGCTAATAATCTTTTAGCTCCAAAAATTTGAGCATCTGGAGTTTTACCTCCAAAACTTAATCTATATCTTACATCAGCAGGAGCTTCTTTATCAGTTCTTACACCATAAAGATTAAATGTTTCTCCTTTAGATGGCATATAATAAGCAAGAGCTTCATCTACACCTTCCATATATAGTTCATCGTATGTTGATCTATCTTTTTTTATTTTAGATGTTGTGCTTTGTATTAAATCGTAATCGTAACCTTGACTTGCTAATATTTCTTTTTTAGTTTGAGGTGTTTGTTTAGTTTGTAATTCTGATAAATAAGTATCTTTATCAATAGCTCCAGTAACTAAACCTTCAGCAGTCTTTTCATCAAGTCCATTACTAATAAGTTTATTGTAAACATTCTTTTGTTGAGTAGAAAGTTCTGCCATTTTATTATTTAGGTTTATTTATTAACTCATTAGTTATTTCATTTAGAATTATACCTTGTATATTTTGATCTTGTGCTGCTGCAGTTTTTTTATAAGTATCAAAATAGCTACTTGTTTCTCCTTTGAATTGAGGCTCTAATGTTTGATAATAATAAGCATTAATAATTCTAAATGGATTAGTTTCTTCTGCTGTACCAAATAAATCAATTAAACTTTGATCTGTTACTTTATCTTTTAATTGATCAGCTAAAGCTTGAGCTGCTTTTTCATTTGCAACCTGTTCAAATTCAATATTTTTATTTATAAATGCTTCTTCTTTAGCAAAACTAGGCATTTTATTATTAATTTCCATCAAAGCTTTTTGTGCAGCGACAAGTTTTCTTAGAGCTTGTGGGTTAGTTCCAATATCACCTATTGTACTTAATAACACTTGAATATCTTTATCAGAAGCTGGATATAAATCTTTTACTTGAGATACAATAGCTTGTTTAGTTGCAGCAGCAAATAAATCTTTAAAAGCAACTTTGTCTTCAGCAGATAAATCTTGACCTGGTTCATATTTAGATACACTTGCTTCTAAACTTCTAAATTTATCAGATAAACCTAATTCAGAAAATACTTTTTCAAATGGAGTTAAAAACTCTGATACTAAACCAGTAGGAGCTTCAAAACCTTTTTGAGCTAATTTATATAACTCAATATATCTTTGATCTAGTGCGCCATATTGTTTTTTATAATCTCTCATTCTTGTTAGAAACTCTGGATATTCTTTTAAAATAGCTTCACTTATATCATCTCTAAATCTAGGTGGTTCTCCTTTTAATGCTTTTTCTAAAGCAGCTTTTGCTTTTATTCTTTCAGTTTCAGCAGTTGAACGTTTTTGACCAATAGCTTCTGATTCTAAAAATCCTTTTTTCTGTCCTTCTGCAAACATACCTACAGCAGATTTAGCTTGTCCTATTGGTGTATAAGATGATGCTGATATTATTGTATTCAAACCAGATAAAAATTGTTGTCTTTTTTCTCTATCATCATAGACAGATTCCATTTTTTTATCTATACCTTTAGTAAAAGAAGATAAAGCATCACCTACAGAAGATACAAATTGTTTAAATCCACCTTTATCATCATCTCCACCTCCATTATCTCCACCACCATTATCTTTACCTTTATTATTTATTTGATTTTTTAAAGCGTTACCACCTTGTACTTCAATTTTACCATCATTCTCTAGTTCTTTTAATCTTTCGTAATCTCTGTTTTCTGCTCTTATTAAAGCACGTATTTCTAAATCATCTATATTTTTTGCTGATTCAGTATTTGGTTGTGCTACAGATTCAATGTCTTTCTCATCAATCGCCATATTAACCTCCTAAAAGAAACCACCAAGAGCTTGACCTGCACCAACTATTTGTGTAAATGGACTAGGTGCTCCTACTGGTGTTCCTACAAAACCTGATCGTTCTTCTCCATAAGTTCTTATAGGTGCTCCCGCTAATGCACCAACCATTTGTCTAATTTGTCCTGCTGGATATTCTCTTTCCTCAATGAAATCTCTGTATTGTTCAGCAAGTTGTGCTTGTTCTATTCCTCTTGCTAAACTACCATATTGAGCTAAACCTTGTGCTGCTCCGGCAAGTCCTGATAATTGAGATTGTGCCGCTTGTAATTGTGCTGCTCTATCAGCAGCAAATCTTTGTGCACCTGATTCAAAACCTGCTTGTCTTAATCTACTTGATACATCAGAAACTTGATCAAAATATCTTTCTCTACCTAAAGCTCGTTCAACACCTTCTCTAGATCCACCAAAAGCTCCTGCACCAATTGCTTGTGCTGCCATTCCTCTTTGTTGTTGACCATAAGCTTCTCCTAAATCAGATAGTGTTGATTTAATTACAGCTTCTTGATATGGATTCATATATTGTTGCATTGTAGCAGTATCAAAAGTTTGTGCTCCTATTTGAGCTAATTGTCCTGCTTGTGGTAAAATTTGTGTGCTATAGACATTAGCAACTTGTTGTTCTTGTGGAGTAAGTCCAGCTATACGTTGACCAGTATAACCTTGATAAGGTGTAGTGAATACATTTTCTGCTTGTCTTAATGTTCGTTCTTGAATCTCTTTAAAGTATTCAGGAATTTGTGAAGTAACAGTTTGTTGACTTGGTGCTTGAACAACAGTTGTTTGTGGTTTAAAGATACTACCCATTGATTATATATGTTCCTCCAA
>Ga0208547_1001069_pt1 | contig 15350 bp, 32 predicted proteins | sample DEB08_DNA_5_FD_185501 | JGI IMG/M metagenome (GOLD analysis project Ga0208547, IMG submission 185501) | Aqueous microbial communities from the Delaware River and Bay under freshwater to marine salinity gradient to study organic matter... | ecosystem: Environmental > Aquatic > Marine > Coastal ...
TAGAACCAGAAGAAAGGATTATGGCTAAACCAACTATAATTGAACAAGTTGCTTCTCTGATTGAAACATTTGGGTGGGAAGATGGTGATGAGATTTCTGTTGAAATGGCAGGAACTCAAGTGTCTGGTATTGATGTTGGTGAAAACTACAATGCAAAGTGGCAATCTCCTATTGGCACTCGTAAGATCAATAAAGATGCATTCATTGTAATCAAGAATCAAAGTCGTAGAGACTTGACTAAATCACAACCTTTTCCCGAAGGTGAATTTAAACCACGTCACCCATACGAAAAGAAATGAACGGTTACTATTCTGTTTTTAATCCTAGAGGCGAAAAGATTGCTGATTGTGGACAAGAAAAAGATGCAGTAAATCTTATCTACTCAAGAAATAGACGATGGGATGGACATTACTATACATTTAATCCACTTCCAGGAGATATTATTGATGTTTCCAACAATCAACTGCCACCCAATCAAAAATATGTTGGGTGGGTAGATGTGACAGAAAAAGAGTTTGATGAACAGTTTATTGCGGTTGGTGGACAAAAGATTCCTACTCAACAAAAACTGCAACCTTCAGACTTGAAAACATTCAACTCCTAAATAAATTTCAAAACTATGTACACGATTTACACAAGAGATGGCTGCCCTTATTGCAGCAAAGTCGAACAAGTTCTCCAACTAGCAGAACTCAAGTATGTCGTTAACAAATTGGGACGCGACTTTGACCGAACAGAATTCTATGAGAAGTTTGGCCAAGGTTCTACTTTCCCTAGAGTTGTTAAAGACGGTGAACTTATTGGTGGATGTACTGAAACAGTTAAGTATCTAAGAGAACAAAAATTAGTCTAATGGAACAAAACCTCATCGACATCTATGATTTGATTGAACATGCAATTGACAATGCTTTTCAAGGACAATTAAACTTAAAGTTTTATGATTATTTGAAGAGTAGTAAAGTTAAAAAGTGTGAAATAGATGCTTTTATTGATAGCACTACTGTAACTGAAATTGGTAGTCTTCTTTTAGATCTTGATGAGTATATTAAAGGTGGATCTGATGATGAGCACAAACAACTGCGAGAAGGTTATGGACATATTCCAAAACCGCAGGCAAGAAAAATTAGAAACTACTTAGAAAGTTTCTTAGATGATGCACGGAGGTATAGTGATGACAGAAAACCTGGACGAAGGAGAAAGGGAACTAAATAAGTCAGAACCTCGTAACATTAATCGAGGTGTAGAATTGCTACTAAGGAATAGGAGGAGGTTACCAGAGAAGCCCAAAACTTTCCAAGTAAAGTTTGGTAAAATGGTCTCTCTTTTCCGACGAGAGATTGTATTTCATCTAAACTTTTATTTGGACATTAGAAAAAAATAAGTCTGGAGTAGAAGGATGTTAGCAGTAACTCTCACCATTGGAACATTGGTTTCCATTATGTTCTTTTTTGTTGGAGGTGTGGTAGGATGGCTTGCAAAAGAGCATTTCTATCAAACACAACCAGTCTTTACACACCCAGAGATGTTCGATGAAAATGGGAATATTCTTCCCGATGAAATTTTAGCAGTACGATTTGAAAACGATTATGACTACGACGAAGAAGAAGACAACAACAACGAAGGCTAAAACACCTACAAAAATTGTTGATCTTCCCCCTAATCCTTTTGTGTATGAGGTACTTGAACTTGCATCAAAACAGCGTTCTGCTGCAAAGAAAGTTGAAGTATTGAAAAAATACGAGCACGATTCTTTGAAGAGTATCTTTATCTTCAATTTTGATGAGACTGTGATTAGTCTTCTTCCTCCAGGCGAAGTTCCTTACGGTGATGCGGAAGATCAATCAGTATATTCTGGAACTCTCTCACAAAACATTGCTGCGGAAGCTAGAGGTGGTGAGTCTGCCACAGGACAAGATATGGATGGACGAGGTAAGACTTCTCTCCGTCGCGAGTGGCAGAATCTCTACCACTTTGTAAAGGGTGGTAATGATTCTCTCAATAACATCCGCAGAGAGATGATGTTTATTAATCTTCTTCGTGGTCTTCATCCACTGGAAGCAGAGGTTCTTATTCTTATTAAGGACAGAGCACTAGAAACAAAATATAAAATCACTCACCAGAATGTGAAAGATGCATATCCTGATATCCAATGGGGAGGTCGCTCATGACAGTAGTTGCACAAGAACAGGAAACACAAATGGCAGAATTTGGCACAGGTAAACAACAAATTAATCCCTCAGATTATAGTTGTCAAATTCTTTTAGAAAAAACTACTCTCGACGCAGCCAACGACAAATCATTCCCCAATGATGCCAGACTCATCTGGTATATTGTTGATGGTGTAGAGTATATTGATTTGACTAGGTGTAAAAAGACTGTCAATTTATTTGACATGTATTATGATAAGTATGGCCCTGGTGCAGTTCAGAAAATTGGTTTTGGATATGGGACAGTAAACCCCAAACTGTGGGGATATAAAAAACCTGATGACAAGAAAAAGAAATGAGTGGAGAATTTAGAGGTTTCTCTGGTGATAAAGATGGTAATGTTAGATTTACCATCAATGCAGATGAAATTGGCAATATCATCAAGAGTTATAAAAAGTTGAAGAAGTATAAAAAATCTTCAATATATCAAATTGAAAAACTTTCGGGCAATCAAACCAAAATTGATAAATTAGTTGATGAATATGGTATTGATTCTGAAGCAATAGAATAAATACAACAGTTGACTTATTGAAATTTTGTCTTTAATATGCTATGAACTACAAACCTTACTCACAGGAATGGCACAGGTACAGATACCTCAAAGAAGCGGTTGATAAGTACCTTGATGATCGTGTTAATCCTAGTATTATTATAGATGATATTCGTGATGTGCTTCATTTGCGTTCTGAAGCAGCGTATCAGGAGTTTAGTAGAATCAATCAACTAGAACATTATCTGTCGGACAATTAATATGCTATCTACTCAATACAGACTCCGACTGGAGTTTATTTGTAAGAAGATTGCAAATAAGGAGGAAGTAAAACTAGAAGATATGATCTGGGCAGAAAAACTTGCCAAGTCACATACTCTTGCTAGGGATTGGCTACAGAAAGCAAGACGCCATGCTTCTCAAGATATTCAAGAAGGTAGTATGGATGATTTTATGAATAGGATGGGATTAGGTGACCCCGACCCATCCAATCATAGAACGGGGTTCGGTTCTGCTGATGAAATTGTAGACTGGTTCAAACAGGATAAACCTGATGATTGGAGACAAAGGGATTGATTATGGAAAAACTTACACCTGAAACTTATGAAAAAATGAACGAAGAGTTCATTAGAGAAGACACAAATTTTAGGTGGATTGTTCCTACACAAGAACAAATTGATGAGTGGCAAAACAATGACGCACTATGATTATCAAGTCATCGGTAGTGATGGAAAACTTCATAACTACATATGGGACGATAAGCAATCAAAAATGGTTGAAGGTAAAAGAGAAAAGAGTGTTCCCTGGTGGAGACTTCATCGTATTGCAGAAGAATTGGGTGGTGAACTAAAAAGTTATACCATTCAAGATAGTCGTGGTAATGTCACCAGAAAAATCTCAATCGAGTACAAGGAGGAAGAATGACTGCGGTAATTTACTCTAATGGAAGCCAAGAATGTGAGAGAATGGCATCTCTTTTGAAGTCTCTTGGTGGTGAGTTTCTTGAATACAAACTCAATGAACACTTTACTCAAAGAGGATTTGAATCAGAGTTTGGTAAGGATGCTGAATACCCACAAATCAACATTGGGTTTAGGCACGTTGGTAGTATGAAAGAAACTCTCAACTTTATGAAAGAGCAAGGAATGTTTGTGTAAACTGTATCACATTATACAAAACTACTTGACTATATAGTATACAAGGTCTATAATAGACCTACGTTCATCCACTTCGGTGGACGCAAGTAAGTCGCGGAACGGAGCGTTCATCCCATGTTTGATCTTTTACTTTATGCTTCTATAAGTTGTCAAGATGCTACCAAGATGATTGGTCGCGTCGAAGCAAATGAAGACATGGCTGAAATTATCAAAACAGAGATTGTTGAAACCTTAAAGGAATCAACACCTCACTGTGAATGGGACGCAAACGACTGAAGGAACGGGTTTTAATTAACTCATTTCTTTAGGAGACCTACAATGAACACACTCAACATGATCAAGAAGCAAATCGAGAAGGCATCTGCACTTCACGACGCACAAATTCATATGACATCCTATCGTGGTGTTCAGTATGAGTGCAAGCAAGGTGAAGGGGAAACTCATGGCACCTTCTGCTATCGTGGTCATACTTACAACAAGTGATTGACTTACTAATCAAATATTGTTAGAATGGGAGGGTAACCTCCCATTTTTTATGGAAAGAGACAAACTTAAATTAATAGTAAGGAATCTCAAACTTCTTGTGGAAGCATTAGAGAGTGAAGTATTCTCTGATGTGGATGCATACAAGACAGAAGAAACTTCTGCAAACTACATAACCGATTACGACGAAGTATTTGATGATGACGACTATGACGATAGTGCGACTAATCGTATAAATAATTTATACAGATTAGTCAATGACGATGATGGAGATGGATTATAGGATACTTGATGAGTATCCTCAATATAAAATATATCCAGATGGAAAAGTTTATTCAATTAAACTTAAAAAATATATTAACGGGCATAAAAACAAAAGAGGATACTATGCTTTTACCTTGTATGATTTAAAAGGAAAAAGAAAGCATAAGGGACTACATCAACTTCTTGCTATGGCATTTATTTCAAATCCAAAGGGATATGAAATAGTCAGGCATCTTGATGATGACAAAGATAATAATTCTTTGTCTAATCTAAAATGGGGAACAATAAAAGAAAATATTGAAGATGCCATTAAGAATAATGTTTTTAAAATGCCAGACAACTCCAGAAAGTGGTTGGTTAAATCTCCTAGTGGTGATATAATAGAAGTTGAAAACCTTTCAAAATTTTGTTCTGAAAATAATCTATCAAAACAAAATTTACATAAAACATACAAGGGTAATAGAAATCATCACAAAGATTATAAATTGTTGAAAATGTTATGAGTCAAGAAGTTAAACTTATCAGCGTTACGCCAGACGCAGAGAAGCACATGGCCTATTGTGCCCGTGTTTCTAATCCCAATAACCAAGAGAATGAGAAGTTCTCTGGTCTGCTCAAGTATTGTGTGAAGCATCAACACTGGTCGATCTTTGAGCAGGCATTTATGACTCTGGAGATCAATACCACCAGAGGAATCGCAGCCCAAGTGCTGCGCCACCGTTCATTCACATATCAAGAATTTTCACAACGATATGCTGATTCTTCCCTACTCGCGGAGACGATCCCTCTACCTGAACTACGCAGGCAAGACACCAAGAATCGTCAGAATTCTATTGATGATATTGATCCGTTTATCCGCCAGGAGTTTCAGATTAAAATGCAAAAGCACTTTGATGAAGGAATGAAACTCTATCAAGAGATGCTTGATGCTCAAATCGCAAAGGAGTGTGCTCGGTTTGTATTGCCCCTGGCCTGCCCCACAAGAATCTACATGACGGGCTCTGTAAGGTCGTGGATCCATTATATTGATTTGCGCTCGGCCAACGGCACACAGAAGGAGCATATGGACATTGCACTAGGTGCTAAGAAGATCTTTATCGAACAGTTTCCTGCTGTCGCTGAAGCAATGGAGTGGACTTGACACTCAACAATAAATAGTACATATCTGAAATTGATTTATGGCAACATATCCTGTTATTAACAAAACAACTGGTGAACAAAAAGAAGTAAAACTTAGTGTTCATGAATGGGATCAGTGGAAAAAGGATAATCCTGAATGGGACAGAGATTGGAGCGATCCATCTACCGCACCTTATAGTGGTGAGATTGGAGAGGTCTATGACAAATTAAAGAAGTCTCATCCAGGTTGGAATGATGTACTTCGTAAAGCATCTAAAGCTCCAGGTTCAACCGTTCGCCCCGTTTAACTGTATATGCCAAGAAGAAAGAAGTCTGATCAACCCATTGGTGTAGGATTAACTGCTAAGCAGATGAAGAGGAAGAAACCAATTAATAGTGATTTCCTCAGAGACATTGATCCTTTGACTGACAATCAAAAAACATTATTTGAAAGTTATGAAAAAGATCAGAATGTAGTTGCTTATGGATGTGCTGGAACAGGCAAAACATTCATTACACTTTACAATGCTCTTTGTGATGTTCTTAGTGAGACTACTCCTTATGAAAAAATTTACATTGTTCGTTCTCTGGTAGCTACTAGAGAGATTGGATTCCTTCCTGGAGACCATGAAGATAAGTCATCACTTTATCAGATCCCATATAAGAATATGGTAAAGTACATGTTCCAGATGCCAAGTGATGCTGACTTTGAGATGCTCTATGCAAATCTCAAAACTCAGGATACAATTAGTTTCTGGAGTACTTCTTTTATTCGTGGTACAACTCTGGATAAAGCAATCATTATTGTTGATGAATTCCAGAATCTAAACTTCCACGAGCTGGATAGTATCATCACCCGTGTTGGTGAAGATTCCAAGATTATGTTCTGTGGTGATGCCACGCAGACTGACCTTGTAAAAACTAATGAAAGAAATGGCATCATTGACTTTATGAATATTCTTAGGTCAATGCCTTCAATGGATATTATTGAATTTGGTGTTGAGGATATTGTTCGTTCTGGACTCTGTAAAGAATATCTACTTGCTAAAATGGATCTTGGTTTATGAATTTTGTTCATCATAATTATCTCGGTGAAATTGAACTAACTAAAAAAGAAGTCAATGGCATCCGTCTCTATAACATTCCCAATGGAGACTGGGTGCCTTCTATTACTTCTGTAACTTCTTTTTACAACAGACAAATTTTTGTTGACTGGCGTAAGAGAGTTGGTATCGAAGAAGCAAATCGCATCACCAAAAAGGCCACCAGACGTGGAACTGATTTTCATGAAGTTGCTCAGGATTATCTTTTAAATAAAGAACTTGATTGGAATAATTATCTCCCAGCATCTAAGTTCATGTTCCATCATTTGAAACCCGAACTAGATAAGATAAATAACATACACGCTATTGAGCGTACTCTTTATTCAGAATACTTCGGACTTGCTGGGCGAGTTGATTGTATTGCTGAATATGATGGAGAGTTGGCAGTCATCGATTTTAAAACATCAGAGAAAATTAAACCAGAAAAATGGATTGAGAATTACTTTGTTCAGGAGATGTTTTATGCTTCTGCATACTATGAGATGACTGGTATTCCTATTAAAAAACTCATTACTTTGATGGTGACCCCTGGCGGAGAAGTTCAAGTATTTGACAAACGTAATAAAGGGGACTATATTAAGCTTCTAGTAAAATATATTAAAGAATTTGTACATCACAATACTGGGACAAGAGATGGAGAATGATCTAGAAAAGGTCCTAGAGAAAAAGTTTTACTGCCCATCTAGGTTCACTCAAGAAATTGAAAATGTTGTCCTTGACAACCCTGAGATGTCGTACATTGATGCGGTAGTATTTTTCTGTGAGAAGAATAATATTGACGTTGAGTCTGTATCAAAACTAATCTCTAAACCTTTGAAGGAAAAAATTAAGGGAGAAGCAATGGAACTTAATTTTTTAAAGAGAAGTTCTCGGGCTAAATTGCCTCTTTAATTTCATTTAGATTTTTATTATGGAAGAAGATATATGGGAGAGTTTGAGAAACTTTGAATACGATGATGACTATAAACTTTATGGGTATCCAAATACCAAATACCAAAGAGCAACAGGCAGCATGGTATCAAAGAAACAAAGATAGACTGAAAGCAAAGTCTATGGAACGTCTCAATGCAAATAGAGATGAGATAAACCGTAAGAGGAGGGAAGCGAGAGCAACCGAACCTTACAGATCTGAATATCTTCGTAAACAACGTGAACGCAGGAGTAAAAAGTGATGGCCTTTGATGCCTATAAACAATACCTCTCTTTGAAGAATCACTTCACGAAAGAGAAGTATGATTACCACAAATATTGTGGAAAGAGTCGTGCGACCGTGCAATCTTTCTATAAAAGAAAAGACCGCTTCTGGTTTGAGAAACTTGCAAGAAACAAGTCAGACCAAGAGGTGGTTGAATTTTTTGTATCAAACTTTATCACCTGTACTGATCCAAGTAAACTTTGGATAGGAGAAATGATACGCGAAGGTGAAGGTCGATACACTGATTGGAAAAAGAGAACCCAGTCACTCTCTTATCTCTTCAAGGAAGAGATTGAACGTGTCTTTATTGGCAGATTTGATGATATGTTTACTAAGGATGGCTCACGTCATCCAGAAATCCTCAAAACTTATCTGAGGGGTGAAGTGTCTATTGAGACAATGGTCATTCTTGATAAGATACTTGGATTCAGACAAGACTTTGATAAACATTTGTCTGATCCAGTGTGGGAAACCGTAAGTATGAGGATTAAAAAATATTCTTCCTTCCTACATATAGATGTATTTCGTTACAAAAAAATTCTAAAGGAGATTGTTCTGGGAGGAGTTGCATGAGTTTCTTTGATTCTGAATTTGTTCGTTCTGAGATGGTTGAAATTTCAGAGTTACAAGAGAACATCTATGGTAACGTTTTTAAGTTTCCATCGATGAGTAAAGAAGAAAAGATAGAACATGTTGAGTTGCTGGAGAAACTGCTGACTAAACAGCAGACTCTTTATACTCGACTGAGTTTGTCTGACGATCCCGAAGCAATTGAAATGAAACGACGCATCACTGATTCGGCAATCGCTATGGGGATGCCGAAAGATGTGGATATGGGTGTTATTTTTAGCAACATGTCCAATCTCTTGGAATCGATGCGTAAACAGATTGACATTACAGGGTCAGACCTGTAGAATAACGAAGTCCACAAAAGCCAAATCCAACAAATCTAAAAAATCCTATGTCTTTCGCAAATCTTAAAAAGCAATCTTCTCTTGGTTCTCTGACCGCCAAACTGGTCAAGGAAGTAGAGAAGCAAAATAACTCTGGAGGCGGTGGTGATGACCGCCTGTGGAAACCAGAGATGGATAAGACTGGTAATGGTTACGCTGTAATCCGCTTCCTGCCTGCTCCTGATGGTGAAGACCTCCCTTGGGTCAAACTGTACTCCCACGCCTTCCAGGGACCTGGTGGCTGGTATATTGAGAACTCCCTGACCACTAATGGCGGTAAGGATCCTGTCTCCGAGTACAATCGTGAACTCTGGAACAGCGGTATCGATGCAGACAAAGATACTGTTCGTAAGCAGAAGCGTAAACTGTCCTTCTATGCCAACATCTATGTTGTGCAGGACAAAGCCAATCCTCAGAATGAAGGTAAAGTCTTCCTGTATAAGTTCGGTAAGAAGATCTTTGATAAGATCATGGAAGCAATGCAACCTGAGTATGAGGATGAGACTGCAATCAATCCTTTTGACTTCTGGCAGGGTGCAAACTTCAAACTGAAGTTGAAGAAAGTTGCAGGTTACTGGAACTATGATTCTTCAGAGTTTGCAGCACCTTCTCCTCTCCTGGATGACGACGATGCTCTGGAAGCACTGTGGAAGAAGCAGTATTCTCTGCAAGACCTGGTTGCTGCAGATAAGTTCAAGACCTATGAGGAACTGGATAAGCGTCTGAAGATGGTTCTGGGTCAGAAACCTGCTTCTCGTCGTTATGATGAAGAGACTGAAGATGAAGACAATGATCGCGGTAGTTTCACTCCCGACTTTGGTTCTCGTCAAGAGTCCAATCCTGTTCCTCCCAATCTGAAAGAAGAACTCAATAATCTGAGTTCCTCCAAGACTGATGAGGATGAAGATGATGCTCTTTCTTACTTCCAGAAACTGGCTGAAGAGTGATTAACTAGTCAGTTTAATATTACTTGACGACTTCAAGGTTCCGCTGATGTAATCAGAGGAACCTTTTTTATATTCCATATTACTTTCAATGTCATCTAGAATGACTGGGAGATATCTTGGTTTTAACAGGTAAATACTCCTCTTTGCTTCTTCTATTTTTTCTTCGTATTCTTTATTTGTTACTGGTATGGTAAAGTCTTCAAAAGTAACTGTGTTATTTCCATTAGCATCATAGTAACTATAGGTTGCTCCTTGTTCAATAGTGAGACCACTAGGAACAATCACAACACCATCAGTGGTTACTACTTCTTTTGTTTCATAATGATGGACTGCATTTAAGTTTTCATAAGTTCCATACTTATTAATCAGATATGTATCAAAAGAAAGTTGTGACATGGGCCACTCTGTTTGAATATTGAGAATATTATTTGAAATAAGAACTAACCAATCAAGTTCTGGATCTCCATAAATTTCATTGGCAACAGTATCTGGACGATCATCACCGCGTATATTATATTTTTCAAATACTGTTGTATTTTGGAAAACATCTTCTCTTAGTTTAATTCTCCTAAAAAGATTTTTGACTTTTGTATAGTCACCAATCTTTGCTCCGTCATTTCTATCGACGTAGTTGAAGTCTGGAATGTAATTGAAATAACCCATTTTAGAAACCTATGTTATTGTAACCATTACCATAATCACTATCAAAGACTGGTTCAAGTTCTTGGAATGACATAGTAACTTGATATGAAATCATAGAACCATCATAATATGTTGCATAGTTAACATCAGGTGTATAGTTAACACTCAATGCTGATAGAGCACACTCTTTGAATTTATTTAAGAATGGATGAATCTCTGTTCCGTGATGATAACTTAAAAAGAATGTGTGTGGCGATTTTATGAATAGAAAGTTATTTGCTTTCTTTGGACTCATTCCTTGCTTTAATGTTCTAATAATTTTTTTCACCACAATCGCTTCTTTTTTTCCTCTAGGTGAAAATTTGAATGTAAAACTAAAACTTCTAAGACCAGGCCCGTCAAATAATAATTCTGTGTTTTGGTTTGCTACTGCACCAAGATTTCTTTTTAATAAATCTACTCCCGTAAGTTCTTTAATAATACTTCGTTTAGCAGCAATTTTCACTCCCGATACATTATTCTGAACTGCCCCAGCAGTATTTGTGGTCGCGTCCTTCAGGCCTGAGGCATCATTATTCATCACATTATTAAGAAGGTTAGCACCTATACCTTCAAGAACATCAACATCACCCTTAGACCAATTTGCAGTATTGTTATCAGAAATTCCACCAGGGATTGGTAGGTAAATTGTTGATAATAACTCTCTAAATGGTTTACCATCCTTATCTTTAGCGAGTTCGCCACCCCTCTGAAGGTTGGTTCTTGATTGGATAGCTAAACTTCCGGTATCATTGGATGCAGTTTTTCTTGGTTTGTATTCAACCATCTGAATTTTTAAGTAATCCTGAGTTCGTTGTCTCAATGCTTCTGGATATACTAATTCCTTTGCATATTTTTCTCTTGACTGAACATTTGTTAATTCATCTGGAACATCAACTGTTGGTGGTTCTGAGTCACTCTGGTCTTTATTTCCGCTATTATTATCACCATTATTACCACCATTATTACCACTATTCGGGTTTGTGCCATTATTATTACCATCGGTTGCTGCTGCATTTTTTCGCTTTGCTGATACTGACGAGGCAAGATTAGGTACTTTGGTACTAACCGCAGTGTTTATTATACTGTTTTGTGCAGTATCATAAAACCTTCCCCCAGGTGTTTGTAGGGATTGTAAAGCAGTTTCTCCTAAAACATTTTCCCCTACTCTGCCAGCTGATACATTTGAGTGTTTATCAACATCTTCCACGGTGTATTGCTTTGGAGTCCATGTTGCCCCACCATCACTTGATTCTGCAGCTAAAACATATCCTTGACTATTAAATCCTTCTCCAGTATTTTCATCACCTCTTTTCCATCCACTACCTTTTTCAGCGCTTGGTAAATAATATAACTGGGATGTTGATTTTCCAGTTGGTTTCCCGTTTGAATCTAATTCATATCTTACGACAGTTCTAAAAAAGTAATTTTGATTACTGCCAGGTAACTTATTAGCAACTGATTGACTATAAGCATACTTAAAAGTATTTGCCATTTTAGCTTTTTTAGTTATTTATGAGGTAATTTGCATAAGGCAGAGATCTCATTGTTTTCAACTCCATAGTATTTACGGGATGAAACTTACCAACAACTTCTCCCCACCCATAATTTCTTGCTGACCCCCAGTGATAATTGATACCACGAAAACCCCAAGCAAATACTTCTGTTACTGCAACTAATGGATACTGGTCATACTGTATATTTGGAGTTGTTGGGTTATAAACAAAAGTATAATAACTACCGACTTCAGGAACTAATTCCTCAGAAAAAGTTTCCATAATCATTTCCATAATATCATCAGGACTTTCATTGCCAACTAAGTTTTTCTTAATAGAAAGACCTCTATCTATACCACTACTTTGTTGTCTTTGCTTGATTGTCTTCCTTGGCATTACTTAATACCTAGTTCGTCTTCTGTTATGATTTTAAATTCAATTCTTCTATCAGCACAAAACTCTTCGGCAGCCTTCCATTTTGCTTGGTTCTTTGCATACTCAGTCGCCTCATAGATATATGATTTTGTTTGTCTCTTTGGCGTTTTTGGTGGTCGTGTCTGCTTCTTTGGTTTAACTTCAATCACATAAGTTTTAATTCTTCCAGAGTTCTCTTTCAACTTAATAATAAAATCTGGAAAATACTTATGAATTCTATTATCTAGTGGAGACACATATGGGATTGAAAATTCTTCACTACCCCACTGAAGAACATTTTCATTCAGGTCACACCATCTGCAAAACTTGCGTTCCCAACTACTACGGCATATAATATTATTTGGGTTGCCTTTGTATTTGTTTGGGAAGGATGGGTAGTATCTACTTTTATAAGTTTCTCCCATTATCTCTACTACATAATATATAAGGTAAATCTATTTATAGATGGCAGTTAACGCACCCAGACCAAGAAGAAGATCTGTATCTGATATAAAATCTAATTTGTTGCGACCAGCAACAACATCTCACTTTGATGTTTTCATTCAAGAACCTCCTGGTGCTGAAGAATATACTTGGGAAAAATTCAAGAGCGACAATCAACTCTTGGGTTTTGACCAAAACTTTTTGCACCTGTGTTGTTCAGAAACTGTATTGCCAGGATCATCTCTTGCAACAACAGAGATTAATAATGATTTTACTGGTGTAACAGAGAGACACGCATACCGTAGATTGTTTGATGATCGTATTGATCTAACTTTTTATGTTATGCAGGATAAATCAGTACCAACACCTGATAATATACTTGGAAGAAAGTCTCTGGTTAATCAATTCATTAAACAAAAACCATCTCCAAACTCTTATTTGCCCATTAGATTATTTGAAGGGTGGATAAAGTATATTGCGAATGAATCAATAGCAGGGGAAAATAGTATTGTAAATAAATATTCCTCATACAAAATGAGATATCCCGAAGAATATTATGGTGACATAGCAATCACAAAATATGAGAGGGATTATAATCATAATATGTTGAAATATAATTTCATAGGTGCATATCCAATCTCTGTATCATCAATTCCAGTTTCATATGATGCTTCTGATTTATTAAAGTGTACTGTTTCATTTTCTTATATCAGGTACTTTATTGAACAGGTGTCTGGCAATAAGGATAATCTTGGTCAGAATCCATTTGCAGAGATTACTCCACTCACAGCAGCACAAATAAATCAATCATTTTTTACTAATCCGATTGATTTTAGGTTTGGGTCTGGGTTTGATTACTCAAAACTTACGGTGGATAATGGAATCTTTAATCAATCTCTTAATGGGGGCCAATTACCATCCTTCTTTTCAGAAGGATATACTGCACAATTCGTGCCACAAAAATTCCGCAATAAATAATCACACTGAAATAACTTTATAGGATATTATGCCTTTACCAAAGATTTCTACACCAACTTATGAACTTGAGTTGCCTTCAACTGGAAAAACAATTCAATATAGACCTTTCCTTGTAAAAGAAGAGAAAGTTCTTGTGATTGCACTTGAGAGTGAAGATACAAAGCAAATCACAACAGCTATCAAGACAGTCATTAAGAACTGTATTCTAACCAAAGGTATCAAAGTAGAACAACTTCCTACATTTGATATTGAATATCTCTTCTTGAACATTCGTGGTAAGTCTGTTGGAGAAGTTATTGAGGTTAATATTGTTTGTCCTGATGATGAGGAGACTCCAGTAAAAATTGAGATTAACTTGGATGATATTCAAGTTCAAAAGAATGATGAGCACACTAATAAGATTAAACTTGATGATGAGATTATGATGCAGATGAAGTATCCTTCATTGGATGAATTCATCAAAAACAACTTTGACTTGGAAAATGGTAGTGAGATGGATCAATCTTTTGAATTGATTGCTTCTGGTATTGATACTATCTTTACTGCAGATGAAGTATGGGCTGCTTCTGATTGCACTAAAAAAGAAATTCGTGATTTTATTGAATCAATGAATTCATCTCAGTTCAAAGAGATTGAGAAGTTCTATGCGACTATGCCTAAACTTTCGCATGTGGTTAAGGTAGTGAATCCAAAAACCAAAGTTGAAAGTGAGGTTGTTCTTGAGGGTCTGGCAAGTTTTTTCGGGTAGGTCTAAGTCACATGGACTTAGAGTCATACTTTAGATTAAACTTTGCCTTAATGCAGTATCATAAATACTCATTAACAGAGGTAGAAAATATGATGCCTTGGGAGCGTGACATTTATGTTGCGTTACTTCAACAACACCTTGAAGAAGAAAAATTAAAACACCAGCAAGCAAATGGCATCTGATCTTGACGATCTCCTAAAATCTATACGCGACGAGGCAAAAAAAGAGTCTGCTCTCGTCGTGTCTGAAGGAGATGGTGAAGATAAATTAGTTGATGAAGAAGTAGATGAAAGAATTTTAAGACTACTTGGTCTTGATGATGCCATTGGTATTGACTATGCCACATACAAAACTCTTCTGAGGGAGAGGATGGCTGCTGGCAGAATGTCGGACAGTAAAATTCCTACAGAAGAAACAGAAATACTCACAGAAGAATTTAAGAAGGTCAAGAGAAAGACTGGTAGATTCAAAGTAAAGAAGAAAAAAATTAAGGCACAGGATATTCAAACCACCAGTCCTCTGAAGAAACTGGGTGGAGTTACTGCACCAAAACTTTTACCAGCGGCAAAGGAAGAAGAGAAAGATTATATTGGAGATATTATAAAATCTCTTGATAATATTATTGAAATATTAAAGCAACAGAATACTCTAATCAAAGATACTGCGGAAGC
>Ga0208547_1001070_pt1 | contig 15335 bp, 28 predicted proteins | sample DEB08_DNA_5_FD_185501 | JGI IMG/M metagenome (GOLD analysis project Ga0208547, IMG submission 185501) | Aqueous microbial communities from the Delaware River and Bay under freshwater to marine salinity gradient to study organic matter... | ecosystem: Environmental > Aquatic > Marine > Coastal ...
CGGAACAAATCCATGTTCGGAGATAATTTTACGATCACGAGAATTTTGTAATCTTTCTGAAGTTGTTGTACGTCCAGAAGACAACGAAGAGACATTGGCGAAGAAAGTTCGTTTGGCGACAATCCTTGGCACTTTCCAGTCCACTTTGACGAACTTTAAATACATTTCGAAAGAGTGGAAGAAAAACTGTGAGGAAGAAAGACTCCTCGGTGTTTCTTTGACAGGCATTGTAGATAATCCTATGATGACTCATAAGAATGATAACTTAGGAGAATTGCTTGAAGGTCTTAAAGAAACTGCTGTACTTGTTAATGAAAAGTATGCAAGGGACATTGGAATCAATCAGTCTGCTGCTATTACTTGCGTTAAACCTTCTGGTACTGTGTCTCAGTTGGTTGATTCTGCATCTGGTATTCATGCCCGTCATAACCCTTATTACATTCGTACAGTACGTGGTGACAAGAAAGACCCGTTAACTAAGATGATGGTTGATGCAGGTTTCCCAGTGGAAGACGATGCAACAAAACCAGATTCTACGGCTGTCTTTTCTTTTCCTATAAAGTGTAGTTCTGATGCTGTTTTTAGGACAGATATGACTGCAATTGAACAGTTGGAACTTTGGAAAACGTATCAGGATCATTGGTGTGAACATAAACCTTCTGTAACCATTTCTGTAAAAGAACACGAGTGGCTGGAAGTTGGCGCTTGGGTTTATGAGAACTTTGATGCAATGTCCGGTGTTTCTTTCCTTCCGTTCTCTGATCACGTATACGCCCAAGCACCTTATCAGGATTGTTCAGAGGAAGAATATCAAGAGCTTTTAGCTAAGATGCCAAAAGAGGTTGACTGGTCTCAACTTTCTGAGTATGAAAAAGATGATCATACAGTAGCATCACAAGAATTGGCTTGTACAAGCGGTGGATGTGAAATTTTATAAGGAAAGAAAATGGATTTGAGTCTTAATTCTAACATCTCTAAAGATTTTAGAAAGCTTATCGGTAAAGTTCAGAAATGGAGAAAGAATAAAAATCCTTCTATCTCCATTTCAACAACAGATCCGAGTAAACCATTTAAAAAGGTGAAGACGAATGAGGTTTGGGGTAAGCCAGCCTCATTTGTTATGAAAAAGAATGACAGTTGATAGATGTTTAATTATTCGTCGTGATAGTAATACTCTCAGTCAAGAGTATGCTAAGATTTGCGCTGATTCTGTAGAACGGTGCAATATGAAATCTGAGTATATTAAAGCTGTTGAAAATCTTGGTGTTGAGGATGCTGCTGCATCTGTAGGCATGAAAGTAGATTGGGAAATGGCTGAGATACTTGAAAACACCATTACTGACCATAAAGAGTGTCAGGAAATGGGAAATGTCTGTTGCACGGCTAGTCATATCAAAGCATTTAGACGTGTCGTTGAGATTGACAAGCCGTGTGCAATTCTAGAACATGATGCGTATGTTATGAGGAACTTCAGAAATTTTGAGGTTCCTGATAACTATTTGGTTTTTCTTGGCCCTAGAATGAGAGATACTAAGACTTATACGCCAAGGTCTAGAGTAAGACGACTCATTCCGATCCAACAAGCTATTGGCACACATGCTTATGTTGTAACACCAGAGACAGCAAAAGGTATGTTAAAGCATCTTGAAGAGGTGGGTCTGGTTTATGGTATCGATCATTATTTGTTTATGAATAATGAGTCTAAGGTTCCGATTATTGCAGCCGACCCTTATCCAGCTATTTGCTGGACAAGAAGAAGTACAATGAATGATGTTAAAGAAGAGGTGAATGGACCTAGAGGTGTTTGGGGTGGTCAGAATGATAAAAACGTTCTTGGTATCACAACGCCGGGTCTTCTAGAAGGACTCGGTTGTCCAATTTATGTCTAGTGGTGGTTCGGCTTCAAAAAGAAAAGGATCCTCTTTTGAAAGAGAGATAGCAAATGATTTGACTAGCAGATTGGGGGAGACGTTTATTCGTGTCCCTTACTCTGGTGCCTTTATTGGCGGTTCTAATTCTAAGAAGAAAGAGATTCTTCATGAAGGTCAGATTAGAACCTTTAAGGGTGATATTATCCCCGGACCTTCCTATGCTAATTGGAATGTAGAATGTAAGTCTTACAAAGATTTTCCGTTTCATAGACTTTTCCACAACACGAAAATACCACAACTTGATCAGTGGATTGATCAACTCCTTGATGTTGCAGACGAAGGTGATGTCAATCTTCTCTTTATGAAGTTTAATCGTAAAGGAAGGTATGTTTTACACAACCTTAAGGACTTTAAATGTTACGGTATTATGTACGATAATGTATGGAATTTCACTTCTTACGATCTTTTTATAGAAGTTCTTTGCAAATAGTGCAAAGGTTATTCTCTTTTTTGGCACTAAAAATACAACCTTTTGTACACTAAGTAATAGGTGTTCATAAGGAGAATTGTCATGTTCGGACTAATAAAATCAATAAAAAATAAATTTCACCGTAAAGATTATGTTTTTGATCACTTTCTTAGGGTGGAGTACAAGAAAGATATTCAGGCAATTAAAAAAATGGGAATGTCAGAAGATCAAGCAATCCGAGAAATTAGGAGAAGAATGGGTGCTTAATTCTATTAGAAGAAGTTTTAAAAACTTTAGAGAAAGAATGTCTATGTCTGAGGAAGAATACTATCTTTCCAAAAGCACGGATCTTGTAGATTGTGAACATAGGCAAAGACAAATTATGTACGGCAAGTTTAGAAGAGATGGTTTTCTTCAAAACAGGTATTAAAGTTGCTTGTATTTTGCTGGCATCATTAGAAGGGGCAAAACCTATGAGATTTTTTAATGAGTGGGCTGAGAAACGTGGAAGAGCGGCGATTGTTAGGGAATGGGGTTTGATTTCTCCAGAATCTAAGAAATATATCGTTGACATGTGGGAGAAGGGTGGTAGTATTTCAAAAGTTGAAGCGAACAAGCTTCTTAAGAGATAACCGCCCGTAGCTCAACTGGATAGAGCGACGGTCTTCTAAACCGTAGGTTGTACGTTCGAGTCGTACCGGGCGGGCCAGTCTCCCAAAGAATAAATACATACTCATGATTTATTTTTAGGAGACTTGAATGTTTACTGGTTTATTTGTTGGATTTGCGGCTATTGCCACTGCTTACTCTATGTGGCGAGTTTATGATATTTTCTTTCGTACTGACGAAGAAGAAGCACCATCAGTATCTTACTACCACGATTCTGAAATCTTAGAAGAACCTCAAGTGGGAATTAAATTCCAGATCGAAGACCCAGAAGGGGTTGACGCGGATGATACTTTAGAGGTAGTAAATGAGTGGATTCAGAATGACGATCCAAACATTATTTCTGGGGAATATCAGATCAAAGTATCTACGCTCAGTGATGTTGGTATTGTAGAGATTTCTGGAGACGCATCACCTCTTATTCTGGATTCTTACGAGAATGTAGAATTTCCTTACGTAGATGGTGATAGTAATCTTGAGTGGGTTAAAGTTGACTTAGACTTTGCTTAAGATGTAGTGCCGCTATAGCTCAGTTGGTAGAGCAGTTGCCTTGTAAGCATCAGGTCCGGAGTTCGAGTCCCCGTGGCGGCACCATTCATCTATAAATAAAAGAAAATGGAGGCTTCGATGACAAAAGTAATTAAACCTTTATCAACAGAACTTGCTCTTAGTGCTACGGTAGGTAATACCGTAAACAGTGCTACAATGGTTAGAATTGTTAATCTTGGCGCTGGTGATCTTACTATCACAAGATCTGATTCATCTAACACTAAGATTGGAACATTTTCAATGTTTGCTGATCAAGAGTCGTTTGTTAGAAAAGATTCTACGGATATTCTTTTTGCATCTGGAGCAGGGGCTAATGCAACAAGCATTGCTATTCTTGACTAATGCCATATAATCCTACTTTTTATGCTACAGATGACGACAAGCTGAATATAGCCAGAGGTCTTACGAAGTATTCTCAGGTAGTAAACATCTTTGGCTATAATGCAAACGTCTCAGCACAATTTATTCCTCTTTGGGAAGCTAATACAGCTTATCCTTTTCCCACTTCTAATGTAGGAATGGAAATTAAAAGTTCGGATGCAACAGACACAGACGTAACTATTAAGGTTATTGGATTGGATTCTAATTATGAGTCAGTAGTTGAAGTAGTTAATTTAAATGGAACAACACCAGTAGATTTATCTAAAGAGTTCTTTAGAATTAACACAATGATTACTACATCTGGCAATGCAAATGGAATGGTCACACTCTGTGGCAATACAGGTTCTCCAATATATGGTAAAATAAGAAGGGGCGACGGCAAGAATCAAACATCCTTCTATACAGTACCTGCAGGTCATAATTTTTATCTTTACAGAATTGACGCCTTTTCAGCTACTGCCAACGCCAACAAGTATTTGACTTTTAGAAACTTTGTTAGACAAGATAATGGAGTTGAACTAAGGGTCGCTGAAACTACATTTGTCAATCAGATGAATATTCAAAGAAGACTTCCATTTAAATATTCTGGAAACACTGATATTATATTTCAGGCCAAATCTTCGGCACAATTAAATGAGGTAGGTATCTTTGCTGAAGGTATTCTTATAGAGGAAGGGCAACACTTCGAATGACCAAAGAAATTAATAAAACTATTAATTAGATAAAGGATTATCGAGAGCCATTTGAATTTTTCTTGAAAGTCTAGCTTCAAGCTCTCTCATTTCTCTATCGGTGTCTTGATACAGTTGATCTCTTTTGTTGTCGAATCTTTGATCGGCTAAATCAATAATTTCTCTTACTTCTTTTTCAGATTCTCTTACATCGTCTTTAAGACGATCAACTAGATCTTCAACTCTTGTTACATCCTCTTTTAGATCATTTCTAATGTCTCTGGCATAATCTGTTGCTTGTACAACTGAGTCTTCTGAAGCTTTCATTTTTTCTTCAATCACAGAAAGTTTCTCAACAATCGAAGAAAGATCTGGAGCAACGTAAGACTGAATCTGCTCCTTCATATCCATATAATCATTATATACAGTAAATGCACCGTACAAACCACCAATCACTGTTGATACGAGGCCAAATGCTGCTCCTGCAGTAATTGCAGTGACTTTGATTCCGAAAATCTTAAACTCTTTGTTTTTTAGATTTTCGATACCATCTTCTAATTTTTCTAATTCTTCACCTAAGTCTTTGTCTGCCATTTGACAAATGCTCCTACTCTATCGTGGACTTCGGGATCTTCTATATATACGTATCCCTTTGGAGGAACTGTTGACTGCTCTTTCCACACAGGAATGAATTCAGAGATGTTTTTACGAAAATCAGGATTGGATCTAAAGTGGACTTCTATCAATTTATCCCCTATAAACTCACAGTTTATTCTGGGTTTGTTTTTAAATTCCTCAAGTATTTTAGGAAGGGGAACTTGATCATCTGTTTTTACCCATCTATCCCATTTCACAAAAGTATCGTCTGATTTGATACCTTCAACACAAAGAACTTGTTGGCCGTATTCATAATCTACAGATAGGTGTCTACCTTCAAACCACTCACACCAAAAGTGACCAACATTTAAGTTCAGGGTATATTTTTCGATCCAGAGTTTTTTGGCACCAAGTCCAAGACCAAGTGCATTGACACAAGGTCTCACAATATAATAGTCTGGTTTAGGAACATCAGTCCCTACAGGACCACACGTATAACCAAGCTTACGAGACAAGATAAGTTTATCAACTACCCATAATTCGTCTGGATCTGCTGTCTTCCAATATAGATCTTCTTCGGTATCTTCGTAAATTGAAATCATTTTTTGTTTGCTGTTAAAGCCTCTTTACCATAGAAAGCTGCAACAATTGCAGCAACGGATACAAAGTATGTAGGTGCAATATCTTTTAGTAAAGAAGATGCACTTTCAAGACCGAAAACGCTGGCTAAAATAATTGAGAATGGATAAAGGAGCATACCAAACAGAGCAAACCATGCCATGTTTCGTTGTGCATCCTGTCTTTTATCCTCATTTTCAATTTGTAGCATTTTTTCACCTTTAGCCATTTCTTCGTCAGTAATGACACCATCACCATCAGCATCGAATTGATTATATATCGAATCCTTCTCTAATGTTTTAGCTGCCATTTTATCCTCCCAAAGTATCGAACATAGTTGTTAATTCTGGTGCAAATGCTGATGCCGCCCAAAGCAGAACACCGATAGCGCCCACACCGATAACAACCCATTTCATTTTCATATCATCAACAGACATTTTCACACCAATTAGTTCGTTGCTTAATACTCTGAGGGAAATTTCCATTTTACCTTCAGGCATATCAACAATTTCAGGTGTTTGTGTCTTTGTTTGTGTTTGTTTTTGTTCTTCAGCCATTATTTTACTCCTTCTAATGAAACTTTGCCTTCGTTTAAAAGACGCTCTCTATTAGCCATATGCTGCAAATGAACGTCATCCTTGCTCTGACCATGATAAGGAACAGCATGACCTTCTTCGATGAGAATTTCTGTTGCTCTTTTTTCTTCAATCAAAAAGTCGCCAAGGATACGACCAAACTTACCTTTTGCATCTTCACCGCTCTTGTCGATTTCTGTTTTTAGAACTTGTGAAGAACCAACAGGAAGAATTTCTTTGAGTCTATTTTTACTAGCTAGTCCAAATTGTTTTTCTACTTTATCAGATGTTCTTGATTCGGGTGTATCTATCCCCATCATTCTTACACGTTCTTTGTGCATCCACATGCCAAATCCAAGATCAATATCGATATCAACGGTATCACCATCCACAACTCTCAGTATTTTACATTTGTACTCATACATAGTTGTCTCCGTCAGCCTGAGTTTTGGAATTGGAGTGCTCTTAGTTGTCGAATTTCTTGTTCAAGTCTCATAACTTCTAATTGTTTTTTTCGAAGTTCAAGTTGATAAAGTTCATTACAGTCAATTCTTGATTTAGGTTTCTGGCCTAAAGGAATGACAATTCTAGCAAAGACACCGACATCTCCAACTCTCGAATCTACATAACCATCAAGAGGATCTGTATATCCCCTGCCAATAATGCCAGTCACCCCCAATTCTAAATTAGTGGCGGAACCGATTGCATTAGAACAATCTAAATCACCAGCTTTAAACCTATCAGATTGATAACTGCCGGGAGCAGATGGTAAAGATAGGTTGAGTGAGTTAGATTGTCCAAATGCAACAGAGGCATATAGTAAAATAAAAACGAGTACTAGAAGGAATAATCTTGTTATATTATATTTAATCATATTACACCTTTGAGCAGATCCTAGAGTCTATACCAGAGCTTGCAGCATTCGGAGAAAACTGCTTTGATGTGGTGCAAATGTATTTGATACGATCACAGTCATCTCTTCGGACGTAAATGTCTATATTCTTTTGACCCAAATACGGGACATTCAATATCTTTTCAGAAGAAGCAAAAGGTACAGTATTCCAGTTTTCGTCAAAAACTGAGATTTCGTAATAGTTTACATCTTCTCTTTTGTTAAAAATTTTCATTGTTGTCACGACAATACCGTCCAAGAATGATGGTTCAAACTTAGGATAAGTAGGTGTCCATTCGTGAGGATAAGCAGTGGTAGAAAATAAAATTCCTACCACTGACAAGATGATTTTTTTCATCAGTTTGCAATACATTCAGCAACTATGTTTGCGGAATATTCGCCACCCGGAAATGATTTTCCGAAACCATAAGACACTTCTGAATCAATTTGAAACCAAGTAGATCCAGCGACAGATAAATCATATTCTGTTACGTTATTGTATTCTACCTTTGCCGCTTCATAGCCAGACATGAGAGCATCTGATGTAGATGAAACGGTAACTTCTCCGTCCCAATCGAGAGCATCGGTTAGATTTGGGGAAGAAGCAAAGTTTTCAGGCCAAGAAATTTTTGCAGTGTAATAGTCTGCAATAGTAACGTCATATCTTACGACAGGAAATACTCCACCATCAACGGGGTCTGTGCTGAGTGTATTTGGCGTAGGGTTTCCGTAAACGCCAGCTGTGTCAGTGTATATACTGCACTTAGATGACACGCTGCCTGTAATTGGAACAGATTCTGCATAAACAAAACCTGTAACAAAAAACGTAGACAAAGTTAAGAGAGTTCTTAACATTTTTTTATTCTCCGGTTGTTACTTCTCTTACATATTGAGAGCGTACCATAGAATAATATTTGGCTGATCCTGCCAGTTGTCTCAACGCCCTGTTATTATCAGGCATTTTTTTATCTTCAAGTTCATACTTATCAGGATATTCATTTTCTTGATAAGAGATATTATAGTATGGATGGAGGAGAGGAACATTTGATAACTCTTTTAATCTGTCTTCCTGTCTGCTTATGTCGATTAAACCACCGACAGTAGGATCAGATCTTAAAAGTAATTCTAATTCTTCGTCTTCCTCCTCTAAAATTACTACATTGTCTTCTTCAACTTCAACTTTTCGGGATTCCTGTAAACTGAGCCAATATTCATAAAACTCTTCATCAGGCGTCATGATCTCAATCCCACTTACGTATTTATAAACTGCATCTAAAAAACCGGGACATGATGGGTCCGACAAAGGATTTGTGCAGATAATGCTATCTGGTGTGATGTCCATTCTGTAAGAATAGATCATAGAAGGATCTGAAACCGTACCATCTCCTTCAACCTCTATACTTCCTTGTCCCCATCGTTCTCCGGGTATTCCTGAAAATCTAAAATTCTTTTGAATAGAGTTTCCGGGTAAACCAGACCAATCGTCAACTTCTTCAAAAACATATCCGCCGTTGATCGGATCTTCATTACGAATATATACTTTAGCATCTTGAGAGGGATCTTTAGATATGACGTAATAATATGTCAAACCATTTACTTGCAGACTTACGTTTGGTGAAGAGAAGTCAGGTAGAACACCAGCCATCGACCAATTTAGTCCATTTTGAGCAGCATTATTTGTTACGCCGTAAATGCTATCCTGACCCCAAGAGTACGGCGAGAATGCCAAAAACAATAGCACCGCCAATAAGGGTGGTTCTAGTATCTTGATCAATGTTAATGCCTCTTTTGTCTGTGTCTGGTCTACGGCCTTGGTTTGCTGGATCGTTCCATTCTTCTTTGGCCTGTTCTCCTATTTTTCCATCTATGGGGCAGGGTGTTCCTGCATCCATCATGGCTGTAAAAATTCTAGGATCTTGACACATCACTGATACGGCTGCGACTTTCATTCCCATATCATACAGAGTCTTAGCATTTTTAAGTTTTTCACAATTCATGTCTCTTACTGTAGATCCAGCAGAGATGCCTAAAATTTGTGTTTGAACAGCACCAGAAACTCCGATAGTGCAGATGTCGGAGTTTGCTGTGTTAATATTAGGTGCAATTGCAGAAGGAGGCGCTGTAATTACAGTTGTTGTAGATTCAGTAGTGGAGTCAACAGTGCTTTCAGTGTAATTTTCAGTCACTATCGGTTCATTTTGTGAAAATGCAATATTTGGAATAACAAATAACACTGCTACGAGTAGCAGTCTTTTGAACATTTTATATCCTTAGATGTCGAAAAGTTTTCTAGATGAAATCACTTCGAAGAAGGTTTTACTCTTCTGGTTGTTTAAAGCATTATAATTTTTAAGTGTAATTTCAGAATACGTTGGTCTGTAATGTAGTGTTCTTTCTTTAGGAATACACATAAGTTGACCAGTTGTTCTCATAGCTTTTCTTTTTTCATCGTGCCTCAAAGGATTCATTTGTGGATCTTTTTCAGGCTGAGAAGAGAGAACTTGTAGCATGTCTTCAGGTGTTTTGATGGACTTCAGTTGTTGCAGAACAATTTTCATTCTGTTTTCAGAAGATTTTCTGGATGCCTTTTCGTGTGGGTTATCTTTGTTATTTTGATAACCAGCCCAAGGCATGTCGATTCCGTGATTTGTTCTTACAATACCGTCAGTCTTTTTCAGTTTTTTGTAAGTGTACTCATACTTTTTATTAGGACCATGATAGTCCCTGAACGCTCCCTCAAGAATATAACACTCATTAACATCTGCAATAAGCGTATTTCCCGGAATCTGTAGTTTGATTAGAGTGTTCAAAGCAGATTTTGCTGACCTTTTAAAAAGTGCAGTTCTGATACGGATACCGTCAGGTGCATAGTAAGTTCTTTCAGACTGATCGTCGGAACCAGCAGCAGCACCTTCCTTTTCGTCTTTCTTGACCATGATAGATGCAGAAAGAATTGCTACGCCAAACTCATTCACACCTTCGGTATATCTTGTCTTGTCATCTTGCATGTAGAGTCTTTGCACTCCGTTTCTATTAGATTGCTTAATAGAAACAACAGGCTTGTAGTTACGATCTCGGTTCTTAGCAAGAACCCAGCCGTATTCTGGAAGATATTTTGCAACGACAGTACACATATTGACCCCTGTTGACAGTAAATACATTTGTTGTTATTTATGAATAATAAGGAGATAAGAATGAACAACTACATCATTTACACACAAGAGAACTGTTCCTACTGCGTTAAAGCAAAGGATCTTATTAAAGAAAAGGGCCATACATATACAGAATATGTTTTAGGAAGAGACGTTTCTAAAACAGAATTGTTTGAAATGTTTCCGGGTGTGAAGACTGTTCCAATTATTGTTTTGGATGGTCAGAAAGTCGGTGGATACCAAGAATTGACAGAATCCGTGAACAGAATGTTACTTAAGGGATAATATGACTGAAATTGAAAGAAATGAGTTGAGTAAGAATGCTATGGGTGGAACTGAACTCATGGCAACTGCTTTGGCTGAAAAACTTGATCCTGAATTGTCAGACAAGTTTCAAATTATTTGCTCTAGAGTCAGAGAGATTGACGAAAACAAAATTCCTATCTTGTGGTTGCACGATCTTCCAAACGATCCTGAATCACAACATCTGGCCGATAAAGCCAGCAGAGATAGGTTTGCTAAGTTTGTCTTTGTTTCTAATTGGCAAATGAATGAGTATATTCATACATATGGGCTTAACTGGGATGATTGTTATGTCATTAAGAATGCTATTGATCCGATTGAAATGACAGAAAAGCCTAAAGATGGTATTGTAAGGTTAATTTATCATTCAACACCTCACCGTGGTTTGGAGCTTTTGGTTCCAGCATTTGAATATCTTGCCGAAAAGCACGATAATATTGAACTAGATGTCTATTCCAGTTTCAATCTTTATGGATGGGCTGAGAGAGATAAGCCGTATGAAGATCTTTTCGACAGATGTAATCAGCATCCAAAAATTCATTATCACGGTACTCAGCCAAATGATGTAATTAGAGAAGCTTTAAAGAAGGCAGATATTTTTGCATATCCAAATATCTGGCCGGAAACATCTTGTCTTTGTGCAATTGAAGCTTTAGATGCGGGCTGTTTGATGTTGGCACCAAATTATGCAGCACTTCCTGAGACGGCAACTTCTTGGGGAATCACTTATCAGTGGACGCCAAATCACAATAAACACGCAAACATTTTCACAAATATTCTTGATAATATGATTACAACTATTACTGAGAGTAAAGATGATGTGGAACATATGATCTTTCAGCAAAAACTTTTCTACGATAATTTTTATTCTTGGGACGTTCGTATTAAAGAATGGGATCAACTTTTGAAAAATATTTTATGGGAAAGAAATGAACTCTAATAATGTAATTAGTTTTGGTAAACAAACAAAACAAAGTGAATATGAACCTGACGTAGAAAAGGATTTAATGAGTCTTAAGTCGGCATATTGTGATGAAATGTCAAATGAACTCTTTGGTATCTTGATGAGAATGATCGAAAGAAGCGGTCACATGAATCATATTGATACTGAAGATGAAGGGTTTTTTGATGAACTTCAGCCAAAACTAGCAATGGTTAAGGAATCACTTTATGCCGTATTCTGCCTTCTTGAGAATGTTGATTATGATCTCTCTATTGTATTTGATAATCTATACGATCCAATTGGATTTACAGAAGATGGATTAAATACACACCTCTTCGTTTCTGTGAATAATAAATACAGAGACAAACTCATTGAAATGACTAAAGATTACTTAAAAAATAAGGATAATAATGGTTAGAAAAAGTATTTCAGAGATCTTGCATGAGATTGGTGAACAAGCCTCTTTTCAAGATCGTGTTAAAGTTATGAGAAGTTATAGGGGAAACAATCCTCTTAGAGCTATTTTGAAATATGCCTTTGATCCAAGAATCAAGTTTCTTTTACCAGAGGGAACTCCTCCATACAAAGAAAATGATTTTCCAGATCAACAAGGAAATTTGTATTATCATTTCAAAAAGCTTTATCTTTTTATTGAAGGTGGCAATCCAAACATTACCGATCTCAAAAGAGAAAGTCTTTTTATTGGTATGCTCGAAACCGTCGATAAAGATGATGCTAAAATTTTAATTGGAATGAAAGATAAAGAAATTCCTGTTAAAAATGTAACTCAAAAACTAACAGAGAGAGCCTTCCCGGACTTGTTCAAATGAAAAGAAGATCTAATAAAAAGTCAGAACTAATTAACGAAGATTATTATGATGAATTTGAAGATATTAATTTTCAGAAGTTTAAAAGACAAAAAAATCTGAATAGGAAAAAGAATGATCCTTACAGAGATGATTATAGGGATGAATGGAATTAATGCCATCTTACACATTTAAAGACAAGAAAACTGGTGATTTAACAACTAAAATTATGTCTCTCTCAGAGAGGGATGCATATCTCGAAGAGAATAAAAATCTTCAGTTGTGTTTAGCAACACCCGGATTTGCTGATCCCCATAGATTGGGGAGAATTAAGCCGGATGATAATTTTAGAGACCTTCTTAGAGAAACTAAGAAAGCTCACAAGGGTAGTACTGTTAATACATTTTAGGGAATTGAATGGCTAGAAAAGTAAGACAAAAAAACGCCAATCACATTAAAGAACAGAAAAGACAATCATTTGAAAAAAGTTTAGTTTTAGAAAATATAAGACCAAAGACCGAAAATCAAAAAAAGATTTTTAATCAATATTTTGAGAAGAAGCATATTTTGGTTCATGGGCTTCCGGGTACAGGGAAGACTTTCATTAGTCTATATCTAGCACTTAAAGACCTTCTTTCAGATTCAAAAATTGAAAAGGTAATCATCATTAGAAGTGCTGTTTCGGCACGAGAGCTTGGTTTTATGCCGGGTTCTGCAAGAGATAAGATGAGAGCTTATGAAGAACCATACTATGAGATTTGTTCTAGACTGTTTGATAGAGATGATGCGTACACTCAACTTAAAATGAGAAAGATGGTAGATTTTTCACCTACTTCCTTTCTTAGAGGTTTAACTTTTGAAAACTGTGTGGTTATTGTAGATGAGGTCCAAAATTTAAATGACCATGAAATATCTACAGTCATAACCCGAATGGGTCAAAACTCTCGTATAATTTTTTGTGGTGATTTTCGACAATCCGACTTTGCAACAAAGGGTCAGGAAGAAAGTGGTATTGGTAATCTTTTCAAAACAATCCGTTTGATGCCATCTTTCACTCATGTGGAAATGGGAATAAATGATATTGTAAGAAGCGGAATTGTAAGGGAGTATCTTGAGGCTAGAACAGAATTAGGTCTCATTTAATTTATATATGAAAAACACTTTAGAAACATACAGAAAATTTGGACTTGCTGTCGAAAATATGGTACTCGGTTCGGACATAACCTACATGGAAGCTATCATGGAGATTATGAAACGTGAAAACTTGGAAGAAGAGATTATATATAAAATGGTTAAAAAGAATCCAGTCTTAAAGATTAAGTTGGAGATCGAAAGCCGAAAATATAATCTCCTCCAAAAGGATGCAAATACGGCGATACTGTGACACCATTCAAATGTTATAGACTCTACTTAGCCCTGAAACAACACTTCAAAACTGAGACTTATGATTTTTTTAAATACAACGGAAAGGTAAATGTAAATGAAGAATCTTTCAAAAAACGTACAGACAATTATCTCTTTGCTAAAATGGCCTCTAGACCAAGCGTACACACTTTGCTTGTATCTGTACTCTCAAATGACCCTGATTTTTATATCACGGACATCCTCTCTGAAAGAGGTGAAAAAATCCACAAAAAGTGGCAAAAGTACCAGCAAAGCTTCGACTACAGCTTCAAAGAAGAAATCAAGCAGTACGAAAACTTCGACCAAGCGATCATCGTCAAAGAAGGCTACCCCGAAATAATATCAGATTATTTTTCGGGTAAAATATCCCTTGACACATTATCAGTTGTCGATAAACTAATAGACGGCTGTAAGTATTGGGGAAGTCACCTCAAAGACCCTCTTTGGGGTGACATAAATATGAAGTTGATGAAATATAGACCTTTTATCAACATTCGTACAGAAGTATACAAAAATTATATCTATGAAATTTACAGTGGACAAAAAAACTAAAAGACAGTACAAGACACTATAAGACAAATAAGGAAAGCAAATGAGCTTACAAGAACTCAAATCAAAACGTAAATCCAGTATGGATGCCCTTCTTAAAAAGATGGAAGAAGCAAATCAGAGTGGTTACTCTGAAGACCAAGAAAAATACTGGAAACCTTCGGTTGGAAAAGACGGTAACGGACAATTCATCATTCGGTTTCTTCCGGAGTGTAAAGGTGAAGAATCGCCTGTAGTCCATCTTTACAGCCACTTTTTTCAGGGACCGGGTGGTTATTATGTGGAAAATTCCTTAACTACTTTGGCAAAAGGGACTGCCGATCCTTGTTCAGAGTACAATTCCATGCTTTGGAATTCTGTTGACTCTGATAATACCCCAGAAAGGCAGCAAGTAAGACGACAAAAAAGAAATTTGAATTACTATTCAAATATCTTGGTTGTTAAGGATCCGGCTAATCCAGAAAACGAGGGGAAGGTTTTTCTCTTTAAGTACGGCAAAAAAATCCATGATATGATTGCCAAAAAGCTTAAGCCTGTCTACGACGATGAAGAGAAGGTCAATATTTTTGATTTTTGGGAGGGTGCTAATTTCCGAATGAGAATCAGCACTGTCCGAGGTTCTGACGGCAGAAGCTACTGGAATTATGATGATTCTACTTTCGATTCGCCAAGTGCGTTGTCAGATGATGACGACAAACTGGAAGAAATCTGGCAACAGCAGCACTCTTTGGATGAAATTGTAGCGCCAGATAAGTTCAAATCTTACGACGAACTTAAAGAAAGACTTAATAAAGTCTTAGGTTTGACAGGTGCTACTCCTCCAAAGCCGAATCCAAAGCCGGAACCTGTCAAACAGCAATCATCAGAAGAATTTCTTGATGATGACATT